>JAAHTH010002563.1_pt1 | contig 13722 bp, 13 predicted proteins | sample 6116091 | NCBI WGS metagenome assembly JAAHTH01 (sample SAMN13939990, study PRJNA603662) | sponge metagenome | isolation source: marine sponge | host: Mycale hentscheli | place: New Zealand | collected 2006
TCTAACCTTTTATTTATTACTAAGAAAAAAGCCATAAGCAGTATACAAGATGACTATAAATTACTTAATCCTTCTTACAGTATTACTGTTATTAACTACGAATCATTACACAAAATAGACCAAAAAGGCTGGGATATGGTAATCTGTGATGAGTCCCATGGTATGGGAGCGTTTCCAAAAAGAAACAAAAGATCAACGCAAGTTCGTTCTTTGATCTTAGAAAACAATCCTTTTGTAATATTCTTATCTGGCACACCAACACCTGAATCATTTAGTCAGATGTACCATCAAGTATCAGTAGTTCGTAAACATCCATTTAGTGATTATGTAAACTTTTATAAGTTTTCTAAACAATACGTAAATGTTAAGCAAAGAAAAATCAATTCTCTTTACATAAACGATTACTCTGATGGCCTACAATCAATCATTGATAAAATGAAACCACACACTATTTCTTATACTCAAAAAGAAGCTGGGTTTAAAGTTAACACCAAAGAACATATTTTAGAGGTAGAGATGAGTCCGATGACATATCAATTAACAAGTAAATTAAAAAAACATTTAGTTATTGAGGGAAGTGAAGACGTGATATTAGCTGACACCCCAGTAAAACTTATGATGAAGCTTCATCAAATGTATTCAGGAACTGTAAAATTTGAGTCAGGCAACTCAATGATTATTGATCTGAGTAAAGCAGAATTTATACACGACAACTTTGCTGATGCCAAGATTGGTATATTTTATAAATTCAAGGAAGAGTTAAATGCATTAAAAGAGGTTTACGGAGATAAACTATGTACTGATTTAGAAACATTTAACGAAACAAATAAAACCATAGCTTTGCAAATAGTTAGTGGTAGAGAAGGAATCTCTCTCCGAAAGGCTGAGTGCTTGGTGTATTATAATATAGATTTCTCCGCAACCAGCTACTGGCAATCCAGAGATAGGATGACAACTAAAGAAAGATTAGAAAGTGATGTCTATTGGATATTTTCAAGAGGTGGTATAGAAAAAGAAATATACAAAGCTGTTACAAAGAAAAAAGATTACACCTTAAGACATTTTAAAAGAGATCTATTGTCCCTATGAAGTTTATAAAATTTTTTTTAATTTGGTACAGTCAACAAATGGCAATACCATTTTGGGTAATTGGACACGTACACTTACACTTTGCTACCTGGCATGACCTGTATGAATACGCTTTATCTATTGTTTTACATATCATGGTAGGAATTGGTTTTTGGATTGACTGGAAACAAAACGGAGATGACAGAACAACAGATACAGAACAAAAGAATAAAAGAGCTTGAAGCAGAGGGTTATTATGTTATAAAACTAAAACTTACAAATAAAAATGGTATCCCTGATTTAATAGCGCTTCCTCCAGGATGTGATGTTTTATTCTCTGAAATTAAAAAACCAAAAGGAGTGTTGTCAGAATTGCAAAAGTTTAGAATAAAAGAATTAAAAAAACATGGGTTTAAAACTGAAGTATATAAAGGATGATGGCTATGATGTTTATGAGGAATACCTGGATGCCCTGGACTCTCTTGATTTTGGATTGTCTTTAACTATTTCTGAATATATAGACTCAAAAGTTTTATACCTACCAGTTAATGATTATATATCATACGTGTTAGGGGGTGTAGTTAAATATGAAAACAAAAATGTTTTTTTTGCCTTAGAAATAATAAGGGTTCAAGGATCTTTTTTAATGCTTTCAGATTTAAAAATAATAAGCTCTGACGAATACCTTGATTTAATTAATTTAAATTTATATATAAAATGAATCGCAATGAGAATAGTATAAACCATATAATATTAATCATAAACGAAGAATTAGGGATTAATTTAAAAGAATATACCAAAAAAAGAAAAAGAGTTTATGTTTTTGGAAGAGCTATATTGTACGATATTTTAAGAAAACACTTCAATATGACGCTTAGTGATATTGCAAAAGTTTTTAACAAAAACCATGCAACAGTTTTACATAGCTTAAAACAACTGCCCTTCTTGTTAAAGTTTGACCAAAACCTGGCGTTTAGTTATAATAATATTATGTATGATTGGCTCGGAAATGTTGATAACTCAGTTGATGTTTCTGATAAAGAGCTAAAAACAAGGATAAAATACTTAATAAATCAAAATAAAATGTTAAATTTGGAAGTAGATGAGCTAAACATAAAGCTTTCTAACTACACAGGTAAATATCACAAATACTTAGAATTGAGTCAAGAGTGGGGCTTTAGAGTTGGAGATAGATTTGACGAGTTTAAGAAAAAAGTAAATACTTTATTAAATGGAATGTAAATATACGTTTGAGGATTTAGATAAAATCATGAATTTCACTTCATGGTCTCAAAAAAAGAAGGTTGACACTTTGCTTTTTATAGACTGCTCACTTTATACAAACATGGGTACAGAGTCTACTCAGACAGAAAGAAATATTACGAAGTCTAAATCTAAAAAGTTATACAAGGCTATATCTAAAATTGATCCATCAGTAGGACGTCTTATATTAAAATCTATAGATTAATGTCAAATCCAATATCAGCTGATGACATACAAGCGATAAACCACATTAACTATGTGTCCAATAGTATGCATTCTTTGACTGATGATTTGTATGAAGATTTAATGGATAGAGACCACGATAGCGCAAAGCTAAAAGCTAAAAATATAATTATAATAATGAATGATTTAATTAAATCTTTATCTGATGAAGTCTAAACCAGAGGTAAAAAACAATGTAATAGCTGAGATTTTAAGATTAAAAAAATTACCTCAATCAGCTAAAGTATTGTTGAAGATAAAAAAACTACAACAGAAATTATGAATAAAGGAATAGCTACAGAGTTACAAGAGTTTTGTGAAACCATCGCAGAAAGATACTCTAATACCAAAAGAGTTGGAAATGTAAACAATGAAGCTTTTACTGTTGACGAAATAATACCCACATCAGACCACAGCGCTTGCGTTAATTTTTCTAAAACAGGAGGTAAAGTTGCTGTTGCTTTTTTCTATTACATAAATAAAGGAAGATCAAAAGGTTGGAAATATTTTTTTCCAACAGACTCACACGTAAATGGATTTCAAGCGTTTTTATACTACAAGCTGGAAGCAGAAAGAAAAAATTATTCTAAGAATTTTTAGCCTTACACTTAGCCCAGTATATTTCAGCGCACTTCTCGTAATCCTGGATATCTTCAAAGTATTGCCTAACATTATCATAAACATCATTTTCCATAGGAACAAGAGGTCTTGAGGGATTAAATGGTAAATATACGCGCTCATCTCTATCAAGCATATCTTTATAATCTTCTTTTCCAGTTAAAATTTTATAACTGTCTACCATACATTTATGTTCATTAAAAGCCATATTTAATCTTTATTTTTAGTTGGATTAACAGGTGGCTTAATGACTATGGGCTTCTGACCATTTGGTGTTAATATAGCTGGTCTTGGTTTTGGACGAACTACAGGTCTAATAATGACTTGCGGTGCGTAAGGTATATTATTATAATAAGGTATAGTATTATTATATTGGTAAGTGTTATATATTTTTGGTCTTAATGAATTAACATCTATAAGAACAGTGTCTCCTGAATGTGTTATACCTATTACTTTTTTAAAGTGAAAAGGTTCATGAGTTACAGAACAACTGGTCGTAATTATTAGCCAAAACATACTCATAAATAAAAATGTTATAACCGTTTTATAAGGGTGTTTAAATATATCTAAAACTATTTTTTTTTTATAATTATACATATCTCTCATAGTTTTTATTGTTTTATAACATCTCCTCCGCCAATTACATCTGAACTAATTTTATCAGAGTTTTTCAGTTTATCTTGACGTAGCTGGTATCTATATTCCTTTGGATCATTATCTTTTAAGAAATCTAAATATTGTTTTCTTTCTTTGGTTTTTTTAGATTTTCTTCTTTTAATAACATCATCTTCAAACAATTCTTTCATTACAACTCTTCTTACATCTTTGTAAAAAGGAATAAGGCCTAAATTACCCATAACCTCCAGAGCCATACGATTTGTGAGTTCTTTTTTGTTTTTTTCTCTACTCTCTTCTGTCTTATTAGTAATAGATCTTACAGCTAAATCTGTAGATCTTTGAAGAGTTTTAATAATCGGCCCCATTGGCCCAGAAAGTATCCCAATAGCTGTTTCTATTAATCCCTTCTTTTTTAAATCTCCTTCATTAAACTGAGAAAATGTAATAGAATGTTTAAAAGGATCGTACTCTCCTTCTCTAAAATCTCCTAACATATATTCATTAAACTTCTCTATACCAAAAGCAGGTAAAAGGTTAGGTATATTACCCATACTTCTTCGAGTCATTAAAGTTAACACCGTACCAATTGTTTGTCGAGTAATCATATCTTCAATTGAAGAATCATCTTCTTCATATTCTGCGTCAGTAAACAACTCATCAAATCCGTCTGAAACAAGAGATAATAAAAGAGGATACATAGTCATCCTTACAGTTGCGGCAGCCATGATTCCAACAGCTTGCTTCTTACTCATATCACCACTTCTTTGTAAAGCCCCTGCTGCATTACGAACTGTTCCGTATTCAAATAAACTAAAGGTCGCCATAAATTTATTTATAGCCCTGTAAGTATTTAAAAGCATTGGCTGGTTAGGATCATTTCTTCTCATGTTTTTTATCACACCTTTAAATGGGTTTTGAGAACTACTTATTCTAACACCCATTCTATCTGCTTCTGCTGTAGATTTCTTTACCGCATCAGAATACTCATCGCTTAGGTATTTAGAAGTTCCCTCGCCTATTTCAATAAAATCTTTTTTACTTAACTCAATTCCTGTTTCAGCTTGAAATTTTAAAGCAAAAGTTCCATACCACATAGGTCTGGTCATTGCTCTATCAGGAGTAGATATAATAGCGCCAGCAATTTGATCAATAGCACTAATAGTTTGTTTTGGGCCTAATCTTCCAAGTATACCTAAAACATTCATAAATCCACTTTTAGCTCTCATTGAGTCTGGTGAGCTTTGAGCAAAGTTAGACATATCAGCAAATCGAGAAGTAAAAGTTTTAGCATTATATTGTTTAGTGGTTTCAGAAGATCCTAAATTATTTAATATATCAGCACCTTTTTTGCCTCCCAAATATGCAAGTCCAGAAAACTTCTTAAAACCAAGTAGTGCTGCTTTCGGATTAGCCATAGCAAAACTAAGGTTGGAAGCAAGTTCTATACCCATCCTTGGGACACCAGCTAATATTGCCTGATAAGCATTTCTTTTTATCCTATTCAAAAACATTTCACCAACACCAACTGGCCTCATAGTTTCTCCATAAGTAATCTTTATCACTTCTTCTACTGACTTCTTTAAAGCATCAGCAGCTTGAATTTGAGCATCAGTACCACCAGCTTTCATATTTTTTGAAACCTTATTTACAGTCTTCATAACCTCTCGTATTTTTGAGGTCATAAAATAATCTATATTGGTTTCTTGTAAACCTCTTTGAGCAGACAAAGAAGGATCAAAGCTAATAGGTTTTGGCCCATTAGTTCTACCTTCAAAAGTACCAGACTTTGTAGAAGCCTTAGAAAACTCAACAGCCTTTTCATCAATAGCTGCACTTGTTTCGTTTGACAAAACAACTCTATGAGAATATCCATTTAACAAGTCTATTCTATTTGATCTAATAACTGAAGACGTAAATAAACCTTTTTCAGCTAAACTATTATTAACCTCATCATATATTGATAAAGCCTTCTTTTCGCCTTTAGTTAGGCTGGATTCTAATTTATCTAAACTAATCTCACCATCTACAGTAAACTCATCAACAAGTTGTTCTAATATTTTTAAATCGTTTTTATATACGTTTTTATTTGCTGGTTTATTGTAAAACTCTATTGTAGCATCAATCATTTGTTTTGCTGAAGGAGATTTTTTATTGGGCTTTCCGTTTTTATCTAAATTTAAAATATGCTCTCTTGCTAATTGAAGTAATCTAATCTTATATTTTTTAGCTACAATTTTGTTTGCACTATTTCCAAATCTTGCTGTTCTACGAACAATTCCTTTTCCGTCAAACTCCAGAACTTTTTCAGCCGACTCTATTTTACTAAACCCTTGATCAGTGTTTACTTTAAAAGCCTCATATGTTTTAGCAAGTAACCCAAAAGTGTTATCAAATATTACAGTGCTGTTTAAATTACCAAAAGCATCATCAATATATGAAGCAACATTCGATCTTACTTTATCTAATATTATGTTTTTACCTGAAGGGCTTTTGCTTGTTATTGCAAGTTTAATGGATGAAGATAAGTTTTTAAAGTTTCTCTTTATACCTGACAAAGTTATTTTACTGAATGGTTTTGTAACAATTTTTGCAGCCTTATTGCTTTTTATTTCTAATAAAATATTATTAGCTTCTGGAGTCACAATACCTTGAGAAAGATTCTGCATGACAGATCGTAAACTTTCTACCATAGAGTAATCAAAAGTACCATCTTCATTTTCATTTACTAACTCTTTTATATCTTCATCTGTAATTAAGTTTAGTTCTTCAGCAATCTTTTTAGAATCTTTATTTGATATTAAATCAGTATCAGCTTTTATATCTTTTATTTCGACTACAGCTTCATCAAGATTATACTCTTCTGATTCTTTTTCTTTTTTAACCTTTTCAACTTTTACATCTGCATCTGCTTCCGCATCAAGACTGTTTATAATATCCAAAGCCGCCTTAGTATCCGCGCCTACATTCTGAATATCTAATGTTTTTTTACTTGCCCCATAAATATCAACCAAAGCCTCAAAAGAATCTAACTTGTCTAAAGGTATAGAAGATATTTCTGCTTTTGCTAATATTTTTAAAACATCTATTAACGCATTATTATCCGCGCCAACTTTTCCTTTTTTAATATTATACAGAACTCCTCCTTTTTTTCGTTTAGTCTTTTTCTGTATTCTGGCTATTTGATCATTAATTGTAGCTGAGTTCATTACATCAGTAACATACTTAGATAAGTTTTTTACCTGAGCCTCTTTGCTAAAGTTTGTTCTTAATACTTTTCGAGTCATAACTAAAGCTTGTTTAGCCCTAACCACACCTCTTACTTGAAGATCTTTTATCTGATCTAATACTCTTTGTTGAGCCGCTTTATATGAAGCTTCAGATTCTTTTGCTGCCTTTGATTCAAGTTTTATTTGAGTAACTAAACCATCAGCGTCTATTACAAGAGTAGATTTCTTTTTCTTACCTTGTGTTATTCTCTTTGGATTTATACCTCTTTTGCCTTTAGTAAATACTCCAGGCTCAGAAGCCGCTTTTCTGTTTGCTTCTTTATTTTTTGTATCCGTTAAAGTATTTGGTTCTCTGTTTGGATCAATTGAAAGAACAGTGTCTATATTTCTTTTAGTTGGTTTAAGACCAGTTAGATTTTCAAATTTAATTTCTAAATCTACTAACCCAGGAGATTTTCCAGTTTGTGTCTTTACTTTTCCAGTATCATTTTGTATTATAAACTCAACAACCTGCTGAATGTAGTCGCTTTCTCTTTCTTGAGTATACCCATCAAGCTCCATTACTAAATCATCTAAACCACGAGTATCTGTATCCTGTCCAGTCTCTTTACCAAACATATTTTTTTGTTTCTTGGCAAACCAATAACGCCTCATGTTTGGAGTAACATTGTTAACGTCATTCGCATCTATAAATTGCTGTTCAGTTATTTTACCTACTAATGAAGATATACCTAAAGGATCAGCTAACTCTTGTTTTTCTGATTTACTAAGCTCTTTTGATCTCTTTCGTTCTAAATCAATAGTCTCAGCAACTTCTTTTATGTTATTAGAGTTTTCTGCGATCTCAGAAGTGTATTGCTCTGGTGTTAAATTAGTAGACTCATCTAACTGTAAAGGAGTACCCTCATTAACATCTATTACATTTTCTAAAATAAACTCTTGAGCTTTTGGAGGAGTGTTTTTTAAAGGCCTCCCAGTCTTTCTATTTACAGCATAAGCCTTCCCTTCTGCATCCACTTCTACGTCAACAGTTCTGCTCCCTGGAACTTTAAATCTTTGAGTACCTCCTTCACGTTGAGAAGGAGGAATAGTTTCAAAACTTTTAGGTTTGCTCTCTTCTTCTACTACTTCAGTGTTTTCAACTACTTCCGCTTCCTCTTGCGAGGTAGGTTCGGAACTCTCTTGTTCATTTTTGGCTGGACTCTCTTCGGTAATTTCTTCTTGGACGTTGACTTCTCCCACTCCTTCGCCATCTCTGGAAGATTCTTGTACATCCACCTGCGTTGTGCTTGACTCTTGAATGGCATCTACTTTCTCTTTTATTAATAATTGTTTTGCGTTATCAAACTCCTTGTCTGTGTACGTGTCTTTATTTATTTTATCCTGAACTTCTTGATCAGTAATACTTTCCTCTACTTCTTTTTTTATGTCATCAGCTATTTTTTGATCCGCAATAATTGCTTTTTCAGCTTGCGTATCAGAGTTCTTAAGCTGCTCCATCATGGCTTTCTGCATATCAGAAACTTGCCCCTCTGTTGCTGATTCTATTCCTTCTTCTTTTAATTTAGCTCTTGCTTCAGCTTTTGAAACAGACAATACCTCTGTAAAGGTATTTCCATCCCTGGACACCTCTACTGTTTCTGTTATAGTAGATGATTCATTTATAAGAAAATTTATTTCTTGATCTATCTGACTTCTTCTTTGTCTTGTAGCCTCAGACCTTGCGTCAGGTAATTTGCTTTTTTCTAATTCTAATTTAACAATAGCATCTCTTTGAGGCCCTGGAGGAACACCTAAAGCTTGTAAGTTCGCATCAAATTGACTTGTAGCTTTTAAGTCCGTTATTACAGACTGCATTTTTTTATCGTTTTTTATTTCGATATTCATACCAGCAATTTGATCTGGAGTTGCAGTTCCTATTGTTGCCAGCATATAATCCTTTGTAACAAGGTCACCATTTAAATTATATCTTGGAGTAGTATAAATACCTCTTGCTAAAGATATAGGAGCATTACCTGCACCTGCAAAGCCCTCAAGACCTATTTCAGCCACGTCCATTTCCTGACCAGCCAAAGCTCTTGCGGTTGCTTCACCCAAACTACCTCCAGCAATTTCAACACCTAAACCAGCGGATATCTCAATCCCTTTATTTACCATAGCTCTGGTTACAGTTCCTTTACCTCCAGCAGCTAATCTTTTAGCTGTTCCTTTTGCCAGGGCTTTTCCTGTACCTCCAATAGCTTTTCCAGCAACACCTGCTGTCATGGCATCAATCATACCTATAGCAAGACCTCTTGTAGCAGCTCTATTTCTAATTCTTTGTAGTGCTTGATCGTCATTTAAAACCATTCTTATCCCTTCAGCATCAAACTTACCTCCTTTAGCCTCTACTTCTTCTTTCATAAATTCAGTATAAGACATACCAAATTCTAAAGCTGCCGAAGCTCCTCCCATAGCACCACCTATCGCACCTGCTCCTGTGCCAAATAAAGCACCAGGGCCAGACACTGCTGTTAAGGCTGCACCAGTTGCTGCACCAGTTGCTGCACCTGCTCCTGCCGCTGCTGCGGAGGCTGGGTTAATCATAGACGAAAGTGAGTCAATAAGTAATTCTGGAGCTATTGAAAGATTCGATCCAAAGCCAAGGATAAAGCCAAGAACACCACCACCATTTTCATCATAAATTTTCTGAAAGTTTTTCATCTCATCAGAAACAGTCACGTTCTCTGATTTCTTAACAGCAGCTATGTATTCTTGTAAGTCTTGATCTGAAATATTTTTTCCTTTTGCAAACAAAGCAATAGAGTCATCTACTGATTGACCTTTGGTGTATCCGTTACCAATAGCACGATACATATCTCCCCAAAAATCAGCACTAAGAACACCTAAAATTGGAACATCATCAAACGCCCAATCCATTGCTTGACCAAGCCAGCTTTCTTCAAGCCAAGTCTCGTCTTCCTTGTCGTTTTTAGGCATTCCATCGTCACCTAAAATAACAATCTCGTCATCTACAATTTCATATAATTTCTTTGCATTAGAAGTAGGATCTAATATACCAGGAAGCTCTTCCTGTTCAATGTTTGGTGTAACATTAATATTGGCTTCATCTACATCTGCTTGAGGAACATCAACTTGAGGTACTTCTACTTGAGGAACATCAACTGTTGTTGGTGAAGAATCCGAAGATCCAACTCCTTCCACTTGAGGAGTTTGTGTATTTGACTCCGTATTTTCCTCTGGAGAAATAACAGGAGTATCTCCAGTTTCTTCTTTTTTTTTTTGAAGCTCACCAAAGTAAGACAAATAACCTTCCATTGTAGGAAATGCATCTGGATCAATTTCATCGTACAAAACTTCTAATCCTTCTGAGTCAATTATACCCTGAAGCGTTTCTTTGTCATCTACAATACCCTCTAATAATCCTAATAAATCGTCTAATAATTCCATAAATATTTATTATTACTGAGTCTTACGCCATGCTTTATAGTCTGCAAAGTTTCCTCCTGGATTTGATCGTTTCCATATTTTAAAACTCATAACAGTTTTGCTTTCTCTTTTCTTGTTAACTTTCTTAGTAGCTTCATTAATCGCGTCAACTACTTGGTTTGCAATATTTGTTTTTGTTTCTCCACTACTAATTCTAATAGACGTCACTTTACCAGCTATGTTTATTTTATAATACTCTTCACCACCAACTGTAACCACCTCTGTTGTTGGGCTGCCCAAACCTTGACGTGCAAGCTCTCTTTTAAGCTCACCACCCATGGCGTTAACTATCACATCATCTACAACATCTTTAACTGTACTGTCCATATTACCTTTTGTAGAACCTCCAATTGCATCCTCTATTGTTTTTATAACTGTTTTACCAGAAGGCAGTACAGACGTGTTGGTTATTACATTAAGAGGAGGTTTTGATACTGATGTTTTTAATTCTCTACTTATACGAGGTTTTATTTTTATCTTTTGAGAATTAATTAAATTCCTAACTCTTCCTCTACTATAACCCTTACCTGGAGTTAATATGTCAATAGCTGACATAATATCAGTCTCAGTATCAAGAATATTTAATGACTCATCAATATTAGGAGTCGCTGGATCATCAGGATTACCGCTGTCACTTACTCTATCTATAATAAGATCATCTTGTCCTCCACCTCTTTTTACAACAATCATTGAATCAAAAATATCAAAAGATACAATTTTATCTTCTGGCCTTGTAGCTTCAGCATTTCTGGAATCAATAAGCCTTTTAAGAATAGCTTTTGATGAAGCGGCATTTGGATTTGTAAACACATCATTTAATTCAGATATATAACCTGCATCATCAACATCCTTACTACCACTTGTAACCGCAGCTGTATTTGGCTGTTGCCCACTAAGACCTTTAGCCTTTTTAGTTGACTGACCAAACTGAGTAAGTATTTCATCTTTTATAAATTGTTTAGCAGCATCCTCTTGACCATCTATTAATGTAACGCTTGGAGGCTGAGTTGTATAATCAGCTTGAATCCATTTACTTAAATCCGTACCTCCTTTATTTACAAACTCTTGCTCTGTTTGAGCAATAATATATCTATCTGAACCTGCTGATCTACCTACTAAAATATTAGCAATAGACAATTCATCTCCCATAACAGTTTCTGATATGGTCTCAACAAGGGTGTTAAATCTTGTTTGACCATCTTTTCCCTTCAAAGCATCTTCCATTTCTCTTGCTCCTTCACGAGTGACAACAACATTACCACCATCAGTTACTGTGTATCCACTAATAGTGGATGTAATAAAAGCGCCTACATTTTTAACTTCATTTGCAACAATAGTGCTTACATCGTATTTTGCTCCATCCTCTTGGTATAATAGTAAATTATTAAGATTATTTAAACTTTGATATGCGTCTCTTTGTGTTTCCCTTTCCGGCATACCTCGGTCTTCATTTAAACGAACCAAATATGAATTACCTGTTGGTGAAGTAAATGGAACTACATTGTCTAAGTTATTAAAAGCTAAAGTAGACTCTTTAATAGCTGTCTCCATTCCAGAAGCTATAACCTTACCATTAGGCCCTAACTTTTGCCTTTCTTCAGCTGCAATGTATTTTGTATTCCAATCTTTGGCAGCGATACCCCAGTTAGCCATATCGTCTTTAGCTGTTTGAAGAGTAGCCATAAAATCAGAAGGCTTTATCTTACCTTTTTTCATTAACTGAGACTGCATTAAAAGGGTTTCTTTTAATCCTTTTGCAGCCAACAAAACTGTTTGACCTAAAGTCTGGTTTTGAAAAGAATCAGCTTTTTCTAACTGAGCAATTACATCGTCTGTATCTGCCTGTATTTTTGCTTTCTTATTTTCTCTTTGGGTAGCTATAGCGTTTACACCAACTGTAATTTTTGCCGCCTCTTCAGCAAAGTTTAATTGAGATCCTTCACGACCTTGATAAACTTCATAATCCGATACCGACTCTTGTCTGCTAAATTCGTTTGCCATTATTTATATTTTTTATTGACCAGAAGCTTTAGCATTACCTAAACTATCTAAATAATTTTGTTCAGCAGTAGTTAGATTTTTTGCTCCAAACAAAGGAGCTAATTGAGCCGCTTGACCAACTGTACTTACTACTCCACTTATTCCTTGAGACATTGCTGCTGCGGAAGCTGCTGCTGATTCTTTAGCAACTTTTTCTTGATCTTTTGCATAACCTAAATCCATACGCTTTAAATCTTGATTAATAGCGTCTTTAGCATCTGCTTTCATTTTGGCATTTGTCTCTAAATCTTTTTGTAGGGCTAAACGAGTAGCTTCAGTAGTGTTATCAGAGGCTTGTTGAACTAAACCAACACCAGCTGCCAAGTTACGAGGATCTCCTTCCTGAAGAGCTTGTATGTTTTGAGTTTGCGCTTGTAGATTGTTTTGAAAAGCCCTATCATAAGCTTCGGTAGAAACATTTAATCCAGCATAAAAATTCTTTTCTGCTTTCTTTTTAGCATCTGCCATAGCTCTCTTTGAGGCTGCCGCGGCTTTTTCGGCCATCCTTCCTTGTTTTGCAGATTGACTAAAGGAGTTTATTGCTCCTCCTGCCGAAGCCGCTACCCCTACTACTGCTGCTGTTGTTACTGCCATATTATATTTTTTTAATCATTTCAATAGAATACGTAGAAGCTTCTTCATATCCTATTTTTTTATATACGTTAATTAAAGGTTTATTTTTAATTAAAGCATATACATATTTTTTATTTAGGTCTTCAGCTTGCTTGGTAATAGTTCCAACCAACAAAGCTAAAGCCTCTTTTCTTTTGCTTCTATCTTTGTAATGTAAATTAGATATTATCCAATCACACCACACCGCTGTAGAGTTAGTTGTGTACATAAATCCTGCACATATAGGCGTGTCCTGGTCGTAAACAATATAGCCTCCTGTTCCGTTTTCAGGAAGAAAATCTTTTGAGGGAGCTGTCCATCTCCAGTCCGCCCACCAGCCTACAAGTATATTGTCATAATCACTTACTTCTAATGGTCGTATATTTAATTTCATTTACAACAAAGATAGTAAATTTTATGGAAAACTTTTCATCACACTACTGCCTACAGAAAAGAGTTCAACTGGTGATGTAGAGTCGTTCGTTAAAGTAAATTCTAAAAAGTATCCTCTTGCGCCATGAGACTCAGCAACTGCATTTTTAATAAACATAATAAACTGACCAAC
>JAAHTH010001952.1_pt2 | contig 13713 bp, 14 predicted proteins | sample 6116091 | NCBI WGS metagenome assembly JAAHTH01 (sample SAMN13939990, study PRJNA603662) | sponge metagenome | isolation source: marine sponge | host: Mycale hentscheli | place: New Zealand | collected 2006
TGCTCTTGCTCTGCTTCTACTCTTGCTGCTATTTCCTCTGCTTCTGCTACTACTACTCCTTTTACTTGTGCTAAATATTCTTCCTGCTCTTGCTCCTGCTCTTGCTTCTCTGCTTCTTCTCTTGCTGCTATTTCGTCTGCTTGTGCTAAATATCTCGCAACTGCTGCTTGTTCTCTTGCTTTGAACCACGCCTCCTTTTCAATATGCTCTGTCTCATGCTTCTCTGCTGATACTGCTAAATCCTTTCTTGTTTGTTCCTCTTTGTTAAATTTTTCTATTTCTTTTACAAAGTATGGCGGAAAGGTATTATAATAATGCCTTATTCTTCTATCATTATTAGTTTCCTTAAATTTTTGATAAATTTCGCATATCTCATCCACTTTTTCAGTAGGCATGTAGCGATTTCCGCCCATTCCTTTTTCTTTTTCTAATTCTATAAGTCTTTTTAGGTCACGCAATATATCAATTGTTACATTTCCGTCTCTTATGAAGCGCATCATCTCCTCATATCTTTCTATCTTATCTTTATTGTTTAATCTACGTCCTTGACTATCTTTGACTTCTAAATCTTTGGCAATTATGTAATCTTTTCTCTTTGCGTAAGTGATAAACGGTTCTCGGGGGTATCTGTTGTAAGTATAGTAACTCATCCTATATACTATATATATATATTTTCTTTAAATACTTTTTAAAATATATATATATTCTAAAATAACTTTTCAATTTTCCTAAATCATTTCTTCTAAATCCTCAATCCCATGCCTTTTATACTATCGCTTCCGTGACTTTTCAACCAAGTTTCTGGTCTGTATATGCTGCCACCTGACCCTGCTATTGTAGTATTATGCTTTGCTCCACTCCCAAATATTGAAACTATGTCACCGTGAGTGCGAAGATTAATTTCATTACTGCCACTCTTATCATAAGGTCTGTATGCTCTGTTTAACGTGACGACATCATCTGCTCCAACATTCGCGGCGATACTTCCCCCCATGCTAGTGCCGTATGCTGTGGTTTTTGCGGGTCTGTATTTTTCTTTTGCTTTACCAAAGGTCTCCTCTGCTTCCCTAAATCGTTGAGTGCTTTTAACACCTGATGCTAACAATTTCATATCTGTCCCTACGTCACTTACGTTGTGCGTCCCAGCAACGCTAAATAACATGTGGTTTTTCTCTGGATTGTAATATACCTGCTGATTATGAGAACTCAAATCCTTATCATATACGTAACCTTCTTGTGCTCCAAATCTTTCTTGGTCTTCTTGCTTAGCATAACTATTTTTAAATGCTTGCTGTAAATCAACTGACCCTTTTGATAATGTCTTACGTGGGTCTTTCCCCTTTCTAAATATATTCACATCAACTGTCTTTTTACCACGTTTGTAGAGACCAGATAAATAATCCATTATACATTAAGATAAGACAATCTTTCTTTTAATGAATTTATTTCTTCTTGTTGTTTCATCACAAGCGCATAAAGTTCCTGTGTTGCTTTCACATTCAAACTGAAAATACAACTATCCTTCAAACCCTTCGTATCGTTTAATTGTGTTGTGGTTACACAAAAACTCATATCCGTTTCCTCCACTTGTTGCGCTATGAAACCTATTTCGTGTGAGAGTTCTTCATCGCATTCATCACAGCACATATTACATCTCTTGTCAAACTCTTTCACCTCAATTGTATTGATTGTTTGTAAAGCATTTGATACATCTACAATATTACTTTTCAGTCGTCGGTCACTCGTATTCACGTGAAGTGTAGCATAATGATATCCGTTACTTGCTGATGTTACACGATTTACACCATTTATAATATAATAAATTTCCGTGTTAGTATTAAACTGTATCCAAGTTGCCCCTGCTGCCCCCATAAGAAAACTATTTGCTGCGTTAATATACCCCCATTCCAGCATTTTTTGCGCTCCTGTATAAAATCTTCCTCTATACGCATATGTATCTATAAAACCTGTTCCTACCCCACTATCTCTTCTTACTGCTTGAAGTCTAACATCATAATCTTTATTTTGTGTATAAAAATCCATATAGACATTTGTATCATTCGCAAAGGCATCTGCTCCACTATTATTATTAGTTCTGTAAAGTGTTGTTATAGCGTTATTGCTTACAAATCTTTCATTTCCAGATGGACTGAAAGTCATTTCGGTATCTGTTACTTTCAATCTCAAATTATTATTGATATTCGTCCATACTTCGCTTGATGAATTAACAACTGTTATGTTATTCGCTGTATTACGTGTTATAACATAGTTGTTTAATGTTGTTTGTGATGCGCCAACACTTAAACCATAGTTGTCACTTGTTGTTGTAAATTGTCTGCCTATATATACGTTTGATATAGGATGCTCCTTTGTTAAATCGCTCATGGTTAATAACCCTGTGCCATTAAAATCCACACTATTCACATCACGACTGGCATCTAAATCTCTACAACTAATATCACGTGAAGCGGTTAAATATTGAGTTGAAATTGTTCCACTTGCGGTTAAACCTTGTTGAAATATTGTGGTGTCTCCAAAAGTCTTTTGATTTAACGTCTGTGAGAAATTATTAATAGTGAATGTATCTGCTATTGCTGTTGCTGGTAAATCTATTTCCACAGAAGTCAAAGCATTATATGCGTTATTAGAATAAAAATTCAAAGGTTCATTCACAAATTGGTTTGTTGTGGTAATAGTATCAAATAAATTGGTGGTTTGTTGATTGAATATATTATATAACTCTGGTGTGTAATATTTCTTGGTTTGGTTGAATAATGTGATTGAAGTGCGTGTTGTATATTTTTTGAATGTCTGTGGTCTATATACATCAATCAAATCGTTTTCTGGTCTATAAAAAAAACCTTCTATGCTGTAATCAGTCCAAGATGCGTTGTAAAAATTTGTAAATAGTTTGTAATAAGCAACTGACGAACCTCCTGATGCTGGAACATAGGTTACACTTGTGACATAGGTTGTTGAAAAATTTCCATTAAAATCTACAAACCGAATAAAATCGTTTGCTTGTGGTTGGTTTCCTGTAAATATTGAAGCAACGGCAACAAAATAATTATATCCTGCGTAATATTGAAACAAGTTGGAAGTTCCTGGTTCATATAAATAATGAGTGCTATTTTGGACGAAGTCATTAATATTGAACCCATATAATGCTGATGCTACCGTTTGCGTTATTGATACGATTGTCTTGCCTGTTTGTGAAACATTATTTGTATTCAGTCCTGTATCTTGTTTCTCAAAAATATCATCTACTAGATACGAAGATGGTGATGCTGTCCCAAGATAATATTTATTTCCAAATGTAATGAATTGTAACGATACGCCACCGTTAATTGGTTGTTGGAAATTGATTAGATTAAACTGGTTATTGAATGTTCTCGCATCACTCATCGTATTATTGAACGCGGTTGTATTTGATGTAAAGCAAACATTATTAATAGGCGCATATGTTGTGTTTGACATGCTACTATTGGATACAGAACTTGTGCCAAATAAGAATGTATAACCGCCTCCCAAAAAATTAACTATAACACAACCTGTAATATCAGTTGTCGGTGAAATATCATCGTTATTATCTGTGCTTGTGAATATGAAATTATTTTCAGGTTCTGCTGTAATATAAAAACCATACGCTGACGAAAGTTCATACCAATCGTTGATATTGAGATTTGAGAACCCGTCTCTAAATATGAGAGTGTTTTTGTCTGGTGAGTAATTTGTTACACCTAAGAATGATGCCCCTAAATCTGCTGTGATTGTATTCGGTGATGTAATCGCATACGAATTTCCACCAAGGTTTGAACCCACTAATGAAATCGTATTATGATTTACGTATTTACCTGTCTGACTTGATGGAAGTAATATAAATGGTGTGCCTGTTATATCCTTGACATATGAATTCAAAGTAGTAGATGCTGTGGTTTGTAATCGTGAGTATGATAACTGAACTTCATTATCGGCATCTATGCTTGAAGTAAATGCTTGATAATCAGTCCCATTTGATAAAACTGCCTGGGTGCCTGGACTTGATAATAAGGTTGTATCAAATATAAATAAACCTCCATCATTAAACCCTGATAGGTTACCCTGTGATACTTGATTGGTAGGTGGTAATGAATAACTGTAAATAGTTGAACTTGTCCCTGCTATTTCCGCATTTAGTTTTGAACCGTATGGTGTATCATTTGCTCCTGTGGTTACAAGATTATCCAATACATACATGTCTAATTTTGTTGCTGTGTCACTTGAATATATGCGGTTGTTGAAATTAAATCCCACGATTTGCCTGTTAAATGTAGTTGTGGGTGCTCCTGCTGGATACAGCAAACTGTATAAGTTTGTGTATGGTTCAGTATTCACTATTGTTGGTGGTGTTAGATTAGCATTTTCAACGAACCTTTGAAGACTATAATTATCTTCTGTATTGAAATAGAAGTCACTCCCAATTTGAACGATTGATGTTTCTAATGTGGTTGAAGATGGTGTCAATCCTGTTGTATTCAAAAGCGTTATAAGATGTCCTGATATGCTTCCAATAAAATCACTAACCCCTGTGAATTGTATGCCTTGATTTGCTGCTAATCCTGTCGTCGTAATAGTATAAACCTGATTTGATGCTGTGATGTAACCTTGATATGTATATAGTTCTGCTTTTCTCACGGTTGTAGCGGGTGCTATACTTGCGACATTTGGACTTGTTGTAAGCGCAGTAAGTGTCTTATTCACACAATCTATACCTGATAAAATACTTGAACCTACTGCGAATGTGCCCGTCTTTGATGTGTATAATAATGTGCTACTATCACTAAAATAACCATTAATTGTGCCTGTATTTTCCTCGTTGAAAATAAATGGTGTGCCTAATCCATTTTGAAATGTCTTGAACCCTGTTATGACTTGGTCTGTATCCAACGTTACTCCTGTAACTGCTGTATCAATCTGGTTTTGAATTGTTTGTGTCGTATCTATTCCATCTAACGTTGCCAACTCTAATGGACTAATATCTATTGAATTCACATTTAAGTTACCTGTGAGTGTGGTTGTATTACTGAATGTCTTTGCTCCTGTAATTGTCTGTGTTCCCGTAATTGTCACAACATTAGTCAAGTCTGCTTCAATATTATCAATCTGCTGCTGTATGGTCTCATTTGTGTTAATACCATCTAATTGTGAGATTTCAGTTGGGGTTAAAGTAACACCATCAACTAACATGGAATTATTAATTTGTATGTTATCAGTTATGATTGAGTTAGCGGTTAAATTATTCACCTCTATGTCTTCACTAAATATGCTAATAATACCGTTCATAGACCTTGTGCTGGTTAATTCGTTATAACTCATATTTATTATCTATACATTATATATATAATAAAATGGGACGTGAATGTATTAATTGTGGCGGTGAGATTATTGTGGGTAAAGTATTACATGAAGTTGAAGATAATGTTTATGAAGTTGAGATTAAAACAGAGTGCTTACCTTGTGAGATATTGAGAAGAACCAGAAATGAAAAAAGAGATTTATTGGATAAACTCAAACAAAAAAGACGCCGACTGATATATTTAGAAGAACGCCTAAATTTAAGAAAAATCAAAAATAATCGTGGAAATTATACAAAATATTGCGAAGAACGTTATTGTAACCCTGATAATTTTGAAGACTTTTAGATTTTCTCAAAGCGTAAGAAGAGCACAAACTGTGGTGTCTTTGCTGAAAGCACACCATCTAAATCACGAAAGGCAACTTCAAGTATATTAGCATTAGGTCTTCCAACAATATTGACAGGTGCGTTGGTGCTATAATCTGCTCTCAAACGGGCATGAGTTGCTGCTGCTTCTTCGCTATAAATAACTCCAATCTCTCTGCTCGTTCCAGAGTTAAACTCACCACCCTCTATGTTTTTCATAGTTGTTCCTATGTTGTCTAATGATAGAGCATACAAATCGGTTTGGTCTAATGCGGCATTCACTTCACTCATGAATGAAAAACTTACTAAATACTCAGCATATGGGTCTTCCAAGAACTGGTTCCAATATACTTTGAACTTAGCAACACCAGAAGCATATGAAAGAGAGTTTTGCGATTTCAATACTAAATTAGTAGTCATACCTTATACTATTAATTTAGAAAATAATTTACATAAATAATTCTTGCTTTTTAGGTTCTCGTCTGGTCTTTTCCAATTCATTTTTTGGTTGTTGTCTTTGACCGTGACCGTCTCTTCCTAATATTGGTTTGGGTGCTGGTGAAGGTAATTTTGGAACAGATGCGTGTCCTGGTCGTCTTCCTTCTTTACCTTCATGTGCTTTTTGAAATGCTGGTGCTCTTATAGGTAATGGTTGCCCGATATTCCCACCTCGTTGTGCGTGTTCTACTGTTCTTTTTCCAATTTCGCTACCGACTGCTGAACCCAAAACTTGACCCAGACCCATCCCGATTAGTGTGCCCTCGGGACCGAAAACTGAACCGATTGCCCCACCCGCCTCAGCGCCACCCATACGACCCACTAACGAACCCACTCCTCCTCCTATTGTTGATGCGGATTTCTTGAATGCTCCACCGATTTCACCACCAAGATGTCTAAAACCTCTTCCAAGTTTGCGAAAAAAACTCATTATAGTATAAGTATATATTTAATCATCGTTGATAATAATTTCGTCAAACTTTTTAAAAAGTCTCCCTGAACCTGTGTTTATTACTAAATACTCATGGGGTTTATTATATACCATTTTCTGTATTGCCTGACTGTAATCCTTGTATTGTGGTAACGTTTCAACAAACAAACTTTCCATTTCATCTGGACTAACTTTAAAGACAACAATATTATCGTATAATCTTCTCACTTCAAATGGCACACTCTTATACGTCTGGGATAAAATGTATGTGGCGTAAATTCCAAGATGTCTTTTATTCATAGCAATTTGTTTTAATGCTTTCTGGACGTCACCGTTTTTTAACTGACTTGCCATATCGTCTATTATGATTGCTATTTTATCACCATCTTCTCGTGCTTTTGCTCTTTCAATTATTTCATCTAAAACGTCACCGTTTAATTCGTTGAATATCTGGTCGTCTGGTAATTTGCTAAATATGTTATCGTCCATAGAGTTCATGGAATTTGCGGGCGCGATATAAAAAATAGTATCAAAACATTTCTTCAACATGTTCTTTGACTTGAACCAACTATACACTAAACTGCTTTTCCCTTGCCCTGGCTTCCCCAAAATTGCTGTTGTATTATGTTTATTCATACACGTTCTAGTCATTTCGTATTTGTTTAACTTGTCATGTAGTGGTTTATCACAACTCATTACACATATCGGTAAATCAGGTTTTTGATGCTTCTTTAATGTAATAGACATATACATTACATTAAGAAAAAGGTTACAACTTTATAAAGTATTTTAAGTGTTGATAGTTCTGGTTCCTGTCATATGTGTATCTATAAGTTTTTCCATGTATCTTACAAAGTTGTCTTATTATGGTAATAAATGAATTGTAGTTAAACTCTCTTGTTAGGTAAAACTTTTTTGAATTGTGGTAATACTCGTTTAAATCATTTAACCAAGGTTCTTGAAACTTGTGGAATAATATCTTTTTAAATGTGATGTAATCAATCACATATTCGTCCTTTTCTTGAATTGTAAATACATCTAATACGGTTAATAGATACATGATTGGTGGTTGCTCTTTGAATATTTGGTTCATATAATATATATCTACAATTTATTCCAGTCAATTACCCCACCTTTTGATTTTATTTGAACTGCTTTCTGTATCTGTGATTTGGTATATTTTTTCACATCTTTTAACGGGCGACATACACTTGGTTTGGTTTGCTTTGGGTGTTTATTACCACATACAAAATCAGTTTTATTTGCTAATCCCTGTGAATATGGTGTCAGGTTTTTCCACTTTTCTTTCAACCACGTTTGCGTTGTTCCTTTGGATTTTGATGGTTTCAGTCTGCCACCTAATGCTTGATATTTTTTTACCAACGCCATAGAACGGTAAGCACTTGGTTTTTTGTAATCATCATACACTTCTTTCTTTGCTCTCTCGTAAATAGATTTATCTAAATATTTATCCATATACATTACGTTACCATAAAATATTATCGGCGAAAAATCCTGCGGTTCCCTTCTTACGTCTGTTTTCATCATGTCTAATTTTATATAATCGTCTGCGTTCCTCAGCAAATGCTAAACCCTTTTCTTTTTTATACGTAGGAAAATCTTTGTAACCTTTTGCTCCAATAGATGCCACCTTTTCATTATTTTTAAATACATCTATTTTCTTGTCTTTTCGTGTTGATGGTTTGATTTGAACTCCTAACTTCTTTGCCTGTTGTTTTGAGTAATCGGTAATTTCATACATTACTATACCTTTTGAAGAGAAAAAGGTATAACCAAAAAAAAAAGGGGCGAATGGGGAAACTCCCCATATTTATGGTTTTCCTTCAAGTATTGCGTCTATCATTTGTGCCTTGTTTTTCTTTCCAATAGGTTGTCTCCTTTCTTTTAATATTTCTCTCAACTGTAATACAGTCATTCTTTGTAATTCTGCTCGGTCTCTGCCGAATGATGATACCGATGCTTCTGTAAAAGCACTCATGGGTTGAGTAATCTCGCTTCTTGCTGAACCTCCTCCTGTTGGTTCTGCCACATCAATTTCTCTTGCGATAGGAACACTTTCACCTGTATTTAAATCTAATTTTTTCCTATTTGCTGGTAGTTTAATAAGTTCTTCTTGTTGTCTTTCAACTGCCATTTGTCTTTGGAATAATTCTGTTGATAATAGCTCGCTATCTCGTTTGCCTAATGCTGACAATCTTTCTAAATGGTTCTGTTTCATTTGTTCCCTGAAAGGTTCTCGTAATTTCCTGATGTCTTCCTCAATCAATTTAATTCTGCTTTCATCTGCGGTAAGAGTTGGTCTGGGTTGTGGTCTCGCTTGTGAGTAATACGCTTCCATGGGATTAAATGAAGGTCTCATTTGAATTATGGGTTGTTGTTGTGGAACTGTTTGCTTTCGTGCTTGTCCTGCTCGTCGTCTTCTCGGTTGATTGACAATAACAGTTACTTTTTGAGAAACCTTTTGCGTTTGAACTACCTTACCTTCTTTTTCTTCCAATAGTTTTTTCTGTGCTCGTGCTTTTGCTAAACTTTTGTGTTTGTATTCTCTATTAGGTGACTTCAAAATAAATTGTTCTTTACCCTTCTTCAATATTTGATACGGCATACTATATAATTAAATAATATAATTTTATACACTCTCATATATAATTATACTTTATTATTTTCTTTTGGAACTTCTTCTTCCTCTTCAATAGGATGAGTAATATCATATTTGTTTTCAATAACAACGTCACGTTTTATTTTGATACAACCTAAACTCACTTCACTACATTTACTTTTATATCCATATTTCAAGCAACCAAGAATAAGTGCCACACCCATAGAAGCAATAGTAATGTAAAACACTTGTTGTTCGCTTTCCATATACATTAACTTAGAAAAAAGTTAATGCCATTTTTTCTGGTTCAGGTTCAACATATTGTTTAGGTGGTAACTGTTTCTTTGGTGCGGGTTGTCTTCGTTTCTTAATGATTTCTTTAACGACTTCTATTGGTGTCTCATCTTCACTAATCTCATCAATCTCTTCCTCTCTTACAATCTGCTTTTTTTTAATACCAACTGCTTTCTTAACAATCTTGGTCTCAGTTTTCTTTGCTAATTGTTTTTTATACTCTGCCAGAAGTTTAGCATCATCATCTTGAACCTTTTTTCTATCTTCACGGTTCTTTTGACGACTTGCTAAACATCTATCCCATGCCGCCTTTTGTGCCTCAGTTCTTTCACGTTTTGGTTTAGGTTCTGCTGGTTCTTTCTTCTTGTAAATAGGTTTCTTAACAGGTTTCTTAACCTGAATACATTCATCCTCACTAAGAACTTGTTCCTCTTCAACAACTTCCTCAGTTAAAACTTCTAAATCTTCCTGTGACATATATAATAGAATTAGATAATAAATTTAGAAGAAATGATTTAGGAAAAATGATATAAATATATAACGAATATATATATATATTAAAATGAAAGATTATGTCAAAAGAGCACAATATAACTACCGTGAAAAAAACAGAGATGAATATTTAGAGTATCAAAAGCAATACAAGAAGACTGATGCTTATAAAATTAGATGTAAAGAATATTATTTGAAACAAAAGATGAAAGATTTAAGAATACCTGAATTTAAGATATTTTGTAAAATGGGAATTATTTAGGAAAAATTGAAAGTATAAAATTGAAATAAATATATATTCTAAAAACTACTTAAAATAAAATCTTATTATAATATATAATAGTATAATATGACTACCAGACTTTTACAAGAAGCAACTTACCCTTTTGATGAGAGCATTAAACTTAAAATGAGAAAACTATTTAGAGAAGGATTAGGATTACCACGAAATGCTAGTGAGACACGAATAGCACAAGCAATAGGAGTATCACCAAGATATTTGTATAGATATTTAGCACAAGATTATAACGTATATGTTGAAACTGAGAACAGAAGAATATTAGCAGAACGCAGACAACGAACAGAGCAAAGGAGACAAGCAAGACTACAACAACAAAGAGAAGACCGATTATTTAATAACTTGTTGAATACTATACCATCACGAATTATAACCACATTTACAGGACTTAATAAAGCAAAGGTGACACGAATATTGAGAACCCTGATTGAAATACCCGATAGGTTCATAATTAGAATGAATAACAAGATTTATACTATGAGTGATGTTACCAAAGACAGGTTATTGAATAATATTGATAGTTTATATGTTGAAACCGAAGCACAAGGAGAAGGGAGTGATGTAGAACTAATTGACTATATAAGAGAAATAAATGAACTAACTATTGAAAAGATTGAACCAAATTATGAATATAAGAAAGGAAGGTTTTTCAAATATACTCATAACCTTAAAGGTTTAGATTTGAGTGATTTACAAATATACGAAACTGTTGAAGCAGAGAACTATAAAGACATTTGTTTTATACATGCTTTAATAGGTCAAGTTGAAGAACCTATAATACAAGATTGTAAGGATATGATACGTGGAAAATATACAACTGTCAAGTCTATTAAACAAATAGCAGAAAGACACAATCTATATATTACTGTCAAGATGGAAGACAGGAATTATAGAAACTATGGAAACAAACTAAATAGACATGTTAAGATGTGTCTATTAGATAATCACTATTTCAAATTGTGTGATATTCCAGTAAATAGTTATGCTTTGAAAAACTATTTTGAAATATGTGATATAGAACTATGGAATGAAATATATAATAAAAGAAATCAAAAAGAACAACGATTTATTGATAGTTATAACGTAGTCAAACTGTTATTGGAAAACAAGGATACTCATTTACAACCTATAACAAAATGCGATGAACTATATAAAACATGTTACTATGATAATATAAATGAAATCAAGACATTAGAGTATGATGAAACAAATGCTATGTTGAATGAATATAAACCAAAAGAATTATTAGACGAATATAAACATAATGTGTTCTTTGATTTTGAAACAATAACAGAAGGAGATAAACATATACCTTATTTGTGTTGTATTAAATCAGGTTCATTAAAGAAAACATTTTATGGAAAAGGTTGTGGTAAAGACATGTTAGATTATTTACATAAATATTACAAAGCACGTAGTATAAAACTCATAGCACATAATATAACATACGACCAAAAATTCTTATTTGATTATTTGTATAAGCAGTCATATATCAAACGTGGTTCTAATATTATGAGCGGACAGGCAAGTTATTATTCATACGGTAAAGAACAAAAATTGAAGTTCCAAGATAGTTATAGTCTTATACCTGATAGATTAGCGAACTTTGGTAAGATGTTCGGTTTTACACAAGAAAAGGAGTTTATTCCATATGGTATGTATAACGCAGAAAATATTGAAAAAAGATTTATAAGTGATATTAGATATTATACAGATAGACAAGTATTATCTAATAATATCGGTAAAGATATTACACAGGAATTATGTGATGAATATTATGATAAGTTTATGGAGAATGCGAAAAAATGGAAATGTATATGTAATGATAATAATGTTGATATTATCAAATATGCTGAAATCTATTGTGAAATAGATTGTGAGATATTGGAAAGAGGTTATAATATTTTCAAATACCAAATAGGTCAGGTATGTCAATTGGATATTGATAGGTTCGTTTCGGTTGCTTCTATTGCTGATACATACCTATTGAAAAATGGTGTGTATGAAGGAGTGTATAAATTGAGTGGAGTTGTTCGTGAGTTTATCCAAAAATGTATGGTTGGTGGTAGGACTATGTGTGCTAATAATGTGAAACATCATGTTGTTGGAAAGATTGATGACTTTGATGCTGTTAGTTTATATCCAAGTGCTATGAAAAGATTAGCAGGTTATTTATTAGGAAAACCAAAGGTATTACAAACAACTGATTATAACATTATTCGTGGATATGATGGATACTTTATTGAAATAAAAATAACCAAAGTAGGTGTTAGCAGGGCATTCAGTCTTATGAGTGAAATAAACGAAAATGGTATTAGAATGTTTCATAATGATATGGTTGGTAAAACGTTACATGTTGATAAAACAACTTTGGAAGATATTATAAGTTTCCAGAATGTAGAGTTTGATATCATACGTGGATATTATTATGACGAAGGACGAAACTACAAACTTCAAGAAACGATTGAATATTTATTCAGCGAACGATTAAGACAGAAGTCTTTGAAAAATCCTATTCAAAATATTTTCAAGTTGATTATGAATAGTGCTTATGGTAAGACACTACTCAAACCGATTGATGAAGAAATAAAATATAAATATGGTGAAGTTAATATGAAAAAGGTTGTGTTAGCAAATTATGCTTTCATAAAGGAAGTTCAGCAAATAGGTGAAAACAATTGGGAAATCAAAATGATAAAACCTGTAATATGTCACTATAACAACGCACCATGTGGCGTTGAAGTATTATCTATGTCTAAGCGAATTATGAATGAGGTCATGTGTTTAGCAGAAGATAATAATTATCCTATTTATTATCAAGATACCGACTCATTACATATTGATAGTGATAACGTTGAACTGTTAGCAAAAGACTATCAGGAAAAATACAATCGTGAATTGATAGGCAAACAAATGGGACAATTCCATACTGACTTTGATAGTGATAAGTTGAATGGAACTATATACGCAAAAGAAAGCATCTTCCTTGGTAAGAAGTGCTATGTTGATGTGCTGACTGATGACAGCGGGGATGTTGATTATCATATTCGTATGAAGGGTGTCTCTTCTGTGAGCGTAAAGCATCACGCCAAAAAAGATTTTGACACCGTTTTAGAGTTATACAAGCATTTACATCAAGGAAAGGAATATTCCTTTGACCTTACTTGTAATGCTATGAAATCATGTTTTGATATTGTAAATATGAATACAATTAAAACCAAAACAGACTTTATGAGGGAGGTTATATTTTTAGATACAAAAAAAGAAAAAGAAGAATATATCAAACTAAAAAATCAAAGAAGAAGAAAAGAAAAAAAGAAATTACAATAAAAAAAATATTTGGATAAAATTCTTTTCAAATATTTTTGGTTTTAATTTTT
>JAAHTH010002246.1_pt1 | contig 13713 bp, 29 predicted proteins | sample 6116091 | NCBI WGS metagenome assembly JAAHTH01 (sample SAMN13939990, study PRJNA603662) | sponge metagenome | isolation source: marine sponge | host: Mycale hentscheli | place: New Zealand | collected 2006
AAATTCTCTGCCAGATTATATCTAGCACCTTTTGCTGGAGAGTTCCATGTAGCTGCTTTTAGTATATCCAAATTACTATTATCAACAAAAGCATGAACACTACTACCGCTGGATTCTATTCTCATAATTTTAGTATACTTTTTATTTATCTTAAAGCCATACTTGACAGGAGGGTTTGTAGGATATTTAGCCTTAAATTTAGATTCCAATATCTCGCACCATTCTTCTACAAAATTAATGTATTCGTTAATCATACTTTCTTTCTCCTTTTATCTATTTTCCATTCCCTATAAGATGCCACAAAAAACCATCCAGTAGCCAAGATAGCTATGATATGTAATACTCTTCCAAATACCTCTATCATTTCTATACTGACTCCTTATTAACTTTGACTATAATCCAATAAGACTTATAACAATGATTATCCACCCATTCTTCTGCCATATACTTATCCTCAAAAGGCCCGAAAGTAAAGTCAGACCATTTAGACTCTCGGATGTTTAACTCTTTATCATCTGTGCAAATAACAATATACATTGATTTATATTTGATTTAATTTGATTTGTGGGTTATTTACCCAATTAGACCTTTTCAGGAGTATTATGTGTGGTAATTATACCCTCAAGATTGTTCTTAATTATAGTTAGGTTCCTCATATCACTAGCGTTAGTATCAATGAATGAACGATTAAAATGATGATCTAAAACCTTATATAGAACCAAGATTTCGGATTCTGTGAGAAGTACTTTTTTATACATTTTTCCCTACTTTATTAACTTTTCTATTACTATTCCTTATAACAACAGTATACCATATAGAACCTACTGTGTCAATAGATATATCGGCACTAGAGACTAGATTTCTTTAGGGGTTTTTCCTTGCTTATTCTTGTTTGTTTTTCTCAATCTCACCACGGGCATAAACAATAAGTAAATTTAGTTTGATTTAGTGATAAAATTGGTCAAAAAAGATAGGAAAAGGGGGCAGTTTATTATGCAGAAAGAAATGTAATATGTATATATGGGGAAATAATAATAGTTATTCACAACAATTCTTCATGTAACTACCGAAACTATAGATGCTTGGAACTAATAGTGCTGATAAGATGCTAAGAATGGGTCTTTCTAAACAAATTAATGATATAGTTGATAATAGTCCTGTCAATCCTATAATATGAATCCCATAATTAAATAAATTTAGTTTACATGCCCTGACACACTTTCTCCCACACTTCTTCTTTGCCATATTATACCTTCCTTTACTTTTGCCTAACCCTTATTTTTGACTGACTATAGATCATCTGGCGAACTTATTAGTTTAGATAGTACATTAGTCTAATAAATCTTCATTAATATCAAATTCAAAATCATTACCAAATACTTCTTCTACATTCTTTTGATCCACTGGTTCTGGTTTCAATTTTAATTGTGCAGGGGAAACTATATTATTACTTTCATATAATATTGACATGATTATACTAGAGATTCCCACAAAAAATAAAATTCCAATAAAACTAATTAAAACAATTCCGAAATCCATCCTATTACTCCCTAAGCCCATTAGGAATATATTCTATAATAGCCAGATTCTAGAGACACGCAAGTTGCATGACTCTAAAGTTTGGCTGACTACCATCATCTGGGCGAATATGGTGGTTTAGATAAGACTATTTTATAATTTTAATGATTCACTTTTAATATCCAGTACATCATCCTTTAGGTGGGCAAAACAACTATATGTAATTTCTTGACCCTCTAACCCAGTATCAGGATCAACCATAAATTTTGTATAGACATCTATTCTCCACCTATTGTCCCATACATTAGAGGCCCGACATCTGATTATATTTACTGGTTTGTTTCTAATTTTAAATAACATATCACATATAGGCCCATCCCATTCAACCTCTTTAGGATCAACTCTCATTCTGCACCACCTTTCTTTAAATTTTAATTTTAGTGACTTTTGTAACTTGACTTGACAGTACCAATATGATATAAATTATGCAGTGGTTGGTTTGATATGATTGAGTGAATTGAAATAGTTAGTATTTAATACACTGTATCATTCTCATAATCTTTGACATTCATACCCATATCACTACTATAGAACATATAGATCACACAGCCCAGTAATCTATATTTATTAGGAAAATTTCCCCCAAACATATTTTTATAGGAACTTTAAATCTTTCTTTGCATAATTATGACATGACCCAAGTTTTGGCTGACTACCATTAATGGCCCGAACTGGCTAGGTTAGGTAGGACAGACCCTATACTATTATATCGGATAAACACCCCTTTGTCCATTAGAAAATTTACATAAACCCTTGTCAGGTATAGACTTATATTCATATCCCTATTTTGGGGGAGTAGCGGGCACCATATGGTTGTAAGTCCTTATGTAGCAACGACTTACGTTTAATAAAAGAGGGCCGATCCAGATTGCTCCAGACCGACCCTCTCGACACGCACCACGAAAGGAGAGCGTTAGAGAGAACTGGCATACTCTGTTGCGAGTGCCAATGCCCTGTTGTTAGAAGTGCCGTTCTGACCGAACCACAGGCTTTCCATGCGGTTGTTCTCATTGCGACCCTTGGTGTAATTTAGATACTCATTGAAGCCATTGTAAGCTGCCCACCAAGTACCACGGACTCCCGGCATATCTTGCTTAGGCCCATGAATCGTATTCAGAACATCATCAAGAACATTCTTAGTACGAGTTTTAAGATCTTCGTCAGCAGTCTTATCGACATTTAGCAGAACCTTAACGTACTTGCGAACGTCAGCCTGATTAAAGTCTCGACTAGCTAGGAATCGGAATTGATCCGCAGTAGCCTCGAACTGAGCGTTGATATTGTCCATAATGTCACGGACGTTATCTAGGTTCGTTTGGGCACTACGGGTATGGCGAATCCGTATTAGTTGACTATCTGCATGTTTATGAGCAAAAGCCAAAGTATTGACACAGACAACACGAATTGGCGTGTAGCCTACACGTATAGCGGTTGTGCCATCGTGACTATTGGAGAGAAGGATAAACTTCTGAACCTCATCACCCGGTACAATTTCGCTGGGGTCACGGTTTAGTTGAGCCAATGCCCATACTTTTTGACCACTACTAAGAGAGCCGCCAGTATGGAGACTGCACTCACCAGCGTCTACGAATGGCTGGAACCATTCAAAAGCATCCTTATTCTGTAGCGGGACATATCTTGGGCCGACTACTCCGAGAATACTACCATCACTTTTGCGATAAGTAGCCTTGGCAGGAACGTCGATACCATCTTTGGTAACAAGATCCTTGACGCCAACTTCCCAATCCAGACCAGACTTTTCGATAGCCTCACTGATTGTGGGAGCGTTTTCCAGCTTCTGACCAAGGCCGTGCCAAGGTTCCGCTCCGGTATAAAACATCGATTCAACATTAGCAGCCATTTTATTTCCTTTTCGTTCGTGGTTACTTGCTATGTCCTAAGTATACTATATTTATCGACATTGTCAAGCGTTATCTTTAGAAAAAGAAAAGATTGTTCGTAAGTCGTTACCAGCAAAGGACTTACACCCAGCCGGGCCGCGCCATTTACCTCAGATAGTCAATACCTAAATCTTTATTACAGTATTCTGGATGTCTTCTATACGCACACTCATCAGGCATATAGCAATAAACTCCCTTGCACTTAGCTCTTGGGGTTTCTTCTTTGATATTTTGAAGAATGTTTTTTATCGTACTACCAGAGCATATAAGATCGTCAATGATGATATAATTACGAGCAGGCGTTCCCTCCACTTTAAACTCACTATATGCACTCTCATCTTTCTTTCGAACAATAATAATATTCTTTTTTAATAGCTCAGCAATCTGAGGTACTACTATTAATCCACTGGTACCACAACAAGCGATAGAATCTATATTCTTTATGTCTCGAAGATCTGAGTACGCCTTCATGATAATCTGATTACGATATCTATGATTCAGTATCTTGCTTGTGTGAGTAGCACCCTGGATTATGCTGCCATCTTCCACCCTCCTAAATTCGTCCAGTTGTTTAAGTAATAAATTATTCGTCATCAACTATATTCTCTACATGGTATCGGTATGATTCCCTCCATAAAGGGTTGAGATGCAAGTCAGTACTATCAGAGTCGTCAACAGAGTCGTCGAAATAATCATAGTCTTCCTGTTCTATATAATAATCATCTGTCATCACTTTCTCCTTTGCGTGAAGTCTCGGAATAGCTCAAAGCGCAGTCCTACATCCATTGTACCAGACGCAGGATCATTGTCAAGATCAATCGTTTTGTTGCAATACATAGTGGTTCTAGTGGTAGTCACACACCCAGAACACGCAATTAAGATGAACGCCAAACATAGTCTATATACCATTCGACTACCTCCTTAAGAGTAATATCGTCATCCTCAAGGATTTTCTTTACCTTATCTGTCTCTACCTGATTCATCACACTCATTCTGTGATTTAAATAATCTAAGACTGTTGTTATCTTTTCTTTTTTATCCATAATAGCTCCGGCGAGAATCGAACTCACATTTGAGGTTTAGAAGACCACTGTTCTATCCGTTGAACTACGAGGCCAAAAAGAAAGCCAGAGCCGCAGTCTTGGATATCCCCATTGACGCTGCGACTCTGGCAATTCTAATTAGACTCCCGGAAGGATCGCGTCAGCCTTAGCTGTCTTGACCACAAGAGTTGCCTTGTGAGCATCTCCTGCTTCCTTCACTCCGATACCGAACTTGCGGTTTCGGGCTACTTTCCAACCTTGCTCTGAGTAATTCTTGATACCAGAAGGTTGAGTAACAACAAGGGCATTTTCACCCATCTTCTCTTCAACACTGGCATTGATAAAATCACACATCTCTGCTACGTCAAAATTTGATTCAGCAGTAGCAGCAAGGGTAACAGTAATAGAATAAGCGTTCATATGTAAATTCTCCAAAAAAAAGTCAATTAGCAACTTGCACGGTGCTTGTCACTTGTACTATCATTCTACCATATAGTATCGTCATGTCAAGAGCATATACTTGAGAAAAATTTTGCAATGAACGTAAGTCGTTGATAGGTAAGCACTTACGACCAGCGGGGCGGCGCCATAACCCGCCACAGATCCACAAGGAAAATATCCCGGTATGCGACCTGTGACGGGCGAGGTTATATTTTGGATGGGGAGGGGTTATTTTATTACCTCCAAATTTTCAGGGTATGATATGTCATAGGTCCCTACTTTTAACCACTATTTCCGGACTGTATGGCACTTGCCCGTCCTCCAGAACATCATGTGCTGTTGTGATCTCATACTGGCTACCACATTTTCAGCCACCATCCTATAGCAGAGGAGCTACCTCCACTATATGTATTGTCTTTCCTCCAAAACGTGTACTTTGTTTCCGTCAGTGACTAACATATCAAAGTGATAGTTGTCCCAATCAAAATCACCATCATCGTCTTCTCTCCTCCAACTTGGCTCTACTATAGGATTATACAATAATCTTTCTAGGTTGTCAATAGGTAAACTATCTTTTTCTAGAATATCAAAATTCTCACATTCTACCCACCCACAAACATCTTTCTTTCCTGCATTATATACTTTGTCAGCAGCATTCTTCTTATTTACTAAGGTACAACGGTGCATTTCGATCTGATATTTCTGTGGATCAAGATACTTGACTGTACCATCCCATGCTCGAACCTGCCAGTGCATGTAATGCTGACCACGCTGTAAGTGAAATCGTACTCTGTATCTCATTCTTTTACATCCTCCTCAAATATAGGATCACCGTACTCATCGACTGCTATCCCATCCTTCATAAACACATCACCATTCCGTACTCCCTCAATAATCATTTCCATTTTTTCTTGTTCTGTAAACATAATTATCTCCTTCTCCCCTAGTATATATTATCGGCATCTGGTTGTCAATACTTTAATCTTTGACTGACTGTAATCCATTTATAATCATCTTACTACATTAGGTGCGACATTACCCAGCGTCCATACGATGTTGGTCCAATCTTCCCCGGCCTAGCCGGAAGGTATGGAAGTCGTTTTCAGACTATGACCGAAGCCATCACTGGGTCTACTCGCCGCTTTGAGGTTTGTAAATTGTACGGAAGATGTGGTGGGAGTTGCACCCACGCGGCTCTCGTTATTTCAGAGAACTCAAAAGTAATATAGGGGTAGACGCTTAAGCCTGACATTATAACATGCTATAATCCCAATCATTCCTACTACTTTAATACGGCGAAAACTACACGCCCTTCACATCTATAATTGTATTGGCAGTGGTCGTCAGGACTTGCACCTGATAGATCGTCTTATCGGACTTACACTCACAGACTTGAGTGACCGTCCAACGGTCTGTAACGTCTAGGCAACTCTGCCCGCCACATCATCAGTATACTATAATTATCGTCACTGTCAAGTAAAAACTTTAGAAAAATACAAAAATTTTATGGCACAGATGGTGCGGCCCCGCTCGTCGTAAGTCCTTTACTAGCAACAACTTACGTCATTCTTCAAAATCTTCGTCGTTAGAACCTTCGAGAATCTCATAGCATTCCTCTAAAATATCTGCCGTTTCCCATACTGTCGTTTTGTTGTCTGCACTAGTATAGTCTTTACAACCCCGTTCATCAAAATAAACGTATTCATCTAGTACTTCGCTCCCTGTTAGATGATCTAAGAATACTTTGAGAACCATATCTTTTTTCTTATGACTCGATGCTAAAACTTTTCTAAAATTTCCAGATGCAATATAGGCTTTCATGCTTTCACCTCGTTTCGCTTGAGTATCTTTAGTGCTTCCGCTGCTTTGCTACCCTTTGGCTGTACGCCGTGGATCAGTAGGGCAAAATCTTGGTTCGCTCTGGTTGGATCGCAGGCATGACTATCATCGTTATCAACCTCTAGACCTAGATCGTCAGCTTCTTGTTGACTAAAAACAACCTTTGCAGATCGCAGACCAAATTCTTCGATCATGTGGTCACGACTACCTCCGTATGATGCTGTCAGTACAAAATTGGATGGTACGAAGTCACGATTACGAACCCAGTAGATGAGACTTTTCGTGTACGCATAGAATAGGACGTTGGGATTGCGACCAGCTACTTTGCACCATGCTAGGAAATACTTGCCACAGTAGAAATCGCCAGACACATGAATACGAATGATACGGGCATCTTTGGGCAATGCGTCACACAATGCGTCTGCTATCTCGTCAGATGTTTCCAGACTATGGATAGCGTCGTGATTAGCTTTACGACTTTTGTAAACATTGGTGAACAATACTTCTTGACTAGCAGAGAAGCAACGGAATTTTGTATCCGGGCCATCTTTGATTCTGCGACTACCATCCTCCTGCACTTCTGCCTGAGACTTGCAGTTGAATGCGAAAGGACAGTCTACTCCCGATAACATATCGAAAGAATAAACTTTGGCAGTAGACCGTCCAATCTTCTGACCCAACCACCGCTTGAGCACAGTCGTTGCGAGTTTATAGAGTTTTTGTAGCTTCGTGTTGGCTTTGGAAAACTTTAGCATGTCGTTGTCTCCGGTGTCGTGTCGTTCGTCTCCTCAGTATACTATATTATCGTCCGCTGTCAAGCTAAAACTGAAGAAAAAACAAAAAAACTTTTAGGCATACGGGTTGCCCGCCCGCCGCACCTAAGTCATTGCTGAGCAACAACTTAGGGCGACACGGAGAAGAGAGAATTATACTACTGCTGTGCCAAAGATAGGCTTTCTGCAATTCCTTACCCGCTCACAGTAGAACTGTCGGATTTCACCATCTACAGTTTCACATGTAACCAAGTGGTTAGTTCGTAAGAAGTCCTTATCGTTTCTTCGATAGTTACTACTACGATTCATCGAATCAATTCTAGAATTCGATAAGTAGTGAACAGGTTCTAGAACCTTAGCGAGAACACGCTTAGATTCTCCGTTGAGTGGTTGAAGATACTCAAAATTGAATACCTGCCCAACCTTGGCATTTGATAGATCGGCCTTGAAACCGCCATAAACGGCATACACACCGAACATCATAAACGCAATAGCAACTACAATCGCTGCTGCTGAAATCAAAATTACATTTTCCATTCTAAAACTCCTAGTGTCATAAAAACCAACTAAAACTATTCTACCACATGCTCGACACCGTGTCAAGCATAAACTCTCATCCCTTCGTAAAAAGGTGTTCCGTGACTAGTGAACCATTCCTTGTTTTTCTGGAATACTCCAACTGGACTATATTTATTTATTCTGTTTTTCGTTGTCATCGTTTTGTGTCCACCGTTCCTGAGTGTTGCACTATTGTCGGCGTGTATTGTCACCACATCTGTACTATACAGCTTCACAGCTATGCTACCATTCTGCAAAATCCTAGCGTATGTATTATTACCTATCTTGCGTTCCATTTTGCAAGTTTTGCCGTGAACTAGTTTCGTCAATTCTTTGTGTGTCATCATTTATTTCCTTCAATTTGGGTAGGTCGAAACATGGCTGGACTACTGTACACTCATTCAGGTGAATCACCGTACAGCATATGGTACCTGCGATTAAACTTAGTCCCAATATTTTCAGAATCCTTTTCTGCTCTTTTTTCATTGTTGTCTCCATACAACGTTTCACAAAGTGACCACATCAACGCAACGCCTATCATGTATCCTATCACGATAGACTGTAAATCCATTTCAATTATTCCCATTGTCAGCGTCCTTCCTTATTAGTATATCGACATTTTACCATACAGAACTTTAGCTGTCAAGCGATAATTTCTTCTCGAATTATTTCGCAATGCTCACCACAAGCGGTGCAAATATCTTCAAGAACTACTTCGGAACCACAGCAATCGGAAGTGATAATTTCTAACATCTTAATTTCTTTCTAATTTGTTTACTTGTTATACTGCTAGTATATATACTATATCGGCATTTGTCAAGCACTAATTTAGAAATATTTTTATTTTTTTTACTCAGGCTGACTGTACATATGTTCACCTAGGCGAGAGGATTAGGTGGTACACCCCCTCATAGGTAGTACATGGCGGGCAACTCCTGTGCCTAAGTCCTTTACTGGTAAGGGTTTACCTCTCATCCATAGCAAAGCTGTCTACATCACAACCTATCTGCATCTCTACTATACCTGTGATTGCTGCTAGTTGCTCACTACGCTCTAATGCACAGGTTTTATCGGCCTTGGGAACACAGACAAATACTTCTGGCCTATCTTCCCCTTCCCAATCTACTACATCATAGCAGTGGAAGTATTGGCTATTAGGGTTCCTGTTGTCCTCATGTACATTCCAACTATGCTGTTTCATAAAAGTTCCTCGCGTGTAATATGTTATCTGCTACTCTCATACCATCCTTATCATCTATCTCCCAGCACACTACATAGTACTGTTGTACCAAAGTAGTGGATAGCTTGTCAAGCGTATCATACAAGCTAGTTTCTACATACTCATTCATGTTTAACCCCAATCTTCTGGATATTCAATACAATCGTGATAGCAATCCCATTCAGGCCCGTATCCGTACAGGTCATCAGATTCTTGCATAAGGTCAGGCTGTCCGTCATCATCCCCATCATAGAAGGCATGTTCGTACTGATCATCCTCCATCATGTCGCGTACATCAAGACCATCAACAACGTCGGCATCAGAGCGATAAATGTTTTCAGCGGGTGTCATATTCAAGTCTCCAAGTGGCTAAGTGTTATATTCCAAGTATACATACATTATCGGCATTGTCAAGTAGAATCTTTATTTTTTTTCATAGATTGTGTCAAGATATATTTCCCCATCTGTCACAACCCACCCATATTCACACGTTGGCGTATATGTACCTATGTACAGTTTACCATTATCATATCCTTCGTATCCTACAAACATACTCAATAGTGTGGCTAGTGTCAACATCATAATTCTCCGTGTAGTATCGTTACCTATATATGATATCGGCTTGTCCAGGCGTACATCTTAAATAAAAATTAATTTTATTCTTTACACCCCCCATAGTAACTAAGGGTGGGCAACCCCTGTGCGTAAGTCCTTATGTATCAAGCACTTACGTCAGGTAGTCGCTCTAGCAGCGTAGATTAGGTGTTACATTTTATTATTCTCCAAAGGGTGATTGCTCGTTATCTTGTAAGAACGCATACTGATTCTTTAGTGCCTCTAATCTTTCCTCACTTCCTGGTGTGCCTACCTTTACTAACATATTATCTACATTGCCTACAACACGAGGGTCTGCTTTAGTATATCGTTTGCGTCGTAGATGCTTACGACTAAACTTTACAACCTTCTCGCTTTCGATAGTATCCCCACTTACAGTAGATTTCTCACAGGGGATAGCTATACCTTTCCATACATTGGTGCATTCATCCCATGCAGCGGATAGGATAGGGTACTGCCTCATTAGTGTTTCAGTATCGGACATATCTATTTACTCCTCAATGTGTGAAAGTCTGAAAGGTACTATAACATGCTGACATACCTTTTGTCTAGCCTCAGTTTCTGTCATTGCTCCGACTTCTCCGATCTTACGACCAGACATATCCAATACAACCCAGACATGTTTCCTCGGATACGATACGCAATAGTTACTCATGACAACTCCTTAACAGATTGGTGTGTAATTCCAAAACACAGATACAACGATAACACAGCAGACAATAACAATCAATAGCAATTCTTGGTCTGACTCTCTCATAACTTTCCTCCTAAGTAGTATATCGACATTCTAGCAGATAAACTTTAATTGTCAACCCCCACATACGGGGGATACAACAAGTTCTTCTTTGATAACTTCACAATGTTCTGCACAATCACAGCAGATACCATGCTGAACACAGGCATCGTCAAGATAAGCTCCGCAACAATCGGAAACGTAAACTACTTCAACATTCATAACTAAACTCCTAATTTCTAAACTTCTAACTTTCATACCTATATATAGTGCAATTGCTGTGCCAAACCTGAAATTATTTTTTTAGCTATACTTGTCTCCTTTTTGGATTGTCATTTTGGCATAATTCACATTTTTGTGACACATTTTGTCACATTTTTGTGAATAGTGCTTAAAACCCGTGTAAAACGTGTCTCATTTATGTAACACTTACAGTAGTTGATTCACATTTGTGTTACAGTATACGTTTGTTCACCATTGTTCGCCATAGGGGGGTTTTTTTGTTCTTTTCTTGATATTGAGAATCAGTATCAATAAGCCCCGGTGGTGCAAACGAAGTAAGGAGATCCTATATATATTGGCCAGTTTAATGACCACTTTCGCTATCTGTTTCTGTTGCTCCTAGAGACAAAGGTTTCCCCAGAACATCTCCTTTGCCTCCCAGAAACACCCACTTAATGACACCGAATATAGGATACCAAAAACCTGTCCGAATCTCTCCTGTCCCATATATATCTCTCTTATGCTTCCTGCTTCTTCTGCTAGAACTATGTAGCCTATGACCAAATGCCCATAATGGCTTTACTCCTCTTACCTTTCTTCCCCCTTCAACTTTTATAGCTTCTTCTTTGGTTAATTGCTTTTTAAAATTATCCCCATACAATAAAACCACTTTCCTGCTAAATAAACATATATTAGAGACATATTTATTAGACACGCTATGTATCCAATTTGGTTCTTCCATCAATGGAACATACTCTTTACATCTTTTATACTTCTTCATAAAAAACCGCCCCACAGTACAAGTATCCATTAAGAAAAGATACCTTGTGCTTGTCACCAAGACATGATCCCTATGCACATGCAACATATGAAAGCCCGTATATTCAAAATTATTCATCCTCGTCAAGATCACAGTACAAATGATACTAGGAAGCGTAGGAAAGATCTTACTTATATCTCTCCTTTTAGGTCCCCTATTCTTTTTTGCCCCACCTATCACTAATATCACTTCATCTGCAAAATCTGTAAAACCTGCATCAATCATACTATTGAAAAGTAGATTCAATGGCTTTTCGTAACCAGCATGAGAATTAATTATTATTTTCATTTATATATTTCTGCCATTTCCACGCATTCTCTAAGCTAGTTTCCATAGAGGTAAAACACTTATAACCTATGTCTTCATGAAGTAAAGAAGCATCCCCATATATTCTATCTATATCCCCTTCTCTCTTTGGTCCAACAGAAATCTGCAAATCATTTAAACCACTAATTTTCTTAAATGCATTTACCAACTCAAACACACTAGTACCTTTACCTGTTCCCACATTATACTTTTTATAAATCCCCTTCTTTCCTTCCATATACTTTAATACTTCCACATGACTATTCGCTAAATCCCCCACATCTAAATAATCCCTCACAGCACTACCATCATGAGTATCATAATCATTTCCATGTATATAGAACATTCCTTTTCCACTTGCATAATTCATTAGTCTAGAAACCAGATTCTCTGGCTCTTGTTTTGGATATTCCCCTATTGGTACTTGAGGCATAGCTCCTATAGGATTAAAGTAACGGAGATTACAGACATTTACATCTTCAAAGTTCTTTTTCCAATCATCTATAATTCTTTCGCATATAACCTTCGTTTGACCATAAGGAGAAGGAGAGCTAGTTATCTTATGTCCTTCATCTACAGGAACATATTCAGGTCTTCCATATACCGTACAGCTGCTAGAAAAGACAAAGTTATTAATTTTGTTAGTTTGTATATAATTTAAAACCCACAATAAACTCTCTAGATTATTCTTATAATACCATAAAGGTCTACTTACACTTTCCCCTACGCTCTTACATGCTGCAAAATGAATGATTCCACAGACTTCAGTAGGATCAACAGAAAAGATATTGGAACAATCGAGATTAACGAATTGGTACGAAAAATTAAGGTACTTTGATAAATTGTGTATAATAATCTTATGAGAATTAGAGAAGTTATCCACTATAACAGGAAGAAAGCCGTTCCTATATAAAGACACTACTGTGTGACTACCTATGTAGCCAGCTCCTCCTGTAATTATAACTTTTTTCATTAGGTAACATTGTTTGTTGAGTCTACGATTTTATTGGTTCTACGACCTCTGGTCTTGGTAATATGCAACTTTCGTCTTTGTCGTCTTACCATAGCAGCAGTAATGTCTTGACTATTGGTAATTCTATTTAAATTATTAGCAATTTCCTGATCTCTCATACTATTGCAGTTATCCTGGATATAATTAACCTCAACGCTAGTCCACTTTTTATAATTAGTTTTACGCATGAATACCCTTACTTGTAGTTGAAACTATTTTATCTATTATAACTTGTTCTTAAATATGGTCAAGGGAGCATGATTGAATGAAAAAATCAAAACAAGAATTTATTAAACTAATAACTGGATCCACATTAAAAGTAACAGCGAAGGAAAATATGCTGTTTCCTGATGAGTTGAACTTACAAGGCGATAAGACTATAGCAGAGATATTTAATGAAGAAAAAAAAGACCACGAAGAAGAAGAAGACAACAAAAAAGAAGAATAGTAAACCATACCTCAAAGGCGTAGACGAACAATATTTTTTAGAAACAATTGATAAAATTACTAGGAAATTAGTATATCAATTTAAGTTTGGATATCATGAAATAGAAGATATGAAGCAACAAGCTACGATCTTTGCTATAGAGGGAATGAAAAACTACGACACATCAAGACCTTTAGAGAATTTCTTATGGACTCATGTAAGGACC
>JAAHTH010000596.1_pt1 | contig 13711 bp, 11 predicted proteins | sample 6116091 | NCBI WGS metagenome assembly JAAHTH01 (sample SAMN13939990, study PRJNA603662) | sponge metagenome | isolation source: marine sponge | host: Mycale hentscheli | place: New Zealand | collected 2006
GTCCAGAGATTCGTCCGTCATCGCAATTTCGTCGCCCCATTTCCAAATCAAGCAACCAAGTTTGCCTAAAATTTAATCCGACTGCAATGATTGGCGAAATTAAAGGCAATTTTGATTTCAGAACTCTCCGGTTTAGCCCCTAGAAACACCGAAACGAATCGGTAAAATGAGGCCTGCTCTTTAACATTTCAAACCGCCCATATCCACGATGGCGACTTCTCGGACGATCCCCAAGGTCGGTTCGCAGACGGAGTCGCACTGGCCGCTTTTGCACGGCCATCGTCGTCACACCTACGAGGTTCATGTGGAATCAGATAAACAACTATTGAAAACGCCGCTCCACCAATGGCATCTTGACCACCAAGGACGCATGGTGGAATTCGCCGGCTGGTCGATGCCCGTGCAATACACAAGTATTATCGAAGAACACCAACAAACCCGTAACTCGATTGGGATGTTTGACGTTTCCCACATGGGCAGGCTCTATTTCTCTGGAACCAATGTTGCAGAATTTCTCGATGGTTTAACAACCAGGCGAATTGCCGGCGTCGAATGTGGGAAAATTAGATACTCTTTAATGACCAACGACTCGGGTGGTATTCTCGATGACGTTTTGGTCTATCATCTACCCGATCTCAATGGCAATCCATTTTATATGATGGTTGTCAATGCCAGTAATCGATGCAAAATTGTGAACTGGATCAACGAACGCAAGTCGGGCACGGATCTACAAATCGACGACCGCACGGAGACCTCCGCAATGATCGCGGTCCAGGGCCCTTTAGCGAATGAGGCGGTAAAAAAGTTATCCGAAGTCGACCCGGATTCTTTGATGTATTATACCGGAACAACGACTCGCATCTGTGGGAAAGAAGCGATCCTGTCGCGTACCGGCTACACCGGTGAGGACGGATGTGAAATCATGCTTGCCGGTGAAGATTCCCAGGATGTTTGGAATGAGGTTTTCAAACTAGCCGCCGCAACAGGCGGGGGAGCCTCCGGACTGGCCGCCAGGGACACTCTACGTCTGGAAGCCGGCATGCCTCTCTATGGTCACGAACTGAATGAAGCGACCAACCCAGCTCAAACAGATTTGAAATTTGCGATTCAAATGAAAGGACGCGAATTTGTTGGTCGGTCCTCGATCGCAGAAGCAAGGAAAAACAGCGAACTGTGGCTGAGAACTGGACTCGAACTTGAAGGCCGACGCGCTGCCCGAGAAGATTGCAAAGTTTTTCACGGTGAACAAGCGGTGGGGGTCGTCACCAGTGGAAGCTACACACCGACTCTCCAAAAGTCGATCTCAATGGCCTATATCCATCCTGAGCACCGGCAACTCGGAACAGAACTTTCAGTTGACATTCGCGGGAAATTGCACCAAGCCAAGGTCGTTCAAGTCCCCTTTTACCAACGCCCTGTTTGACGACACGAATGTTGTTTGCGAGATAATTTTCAGATACCAATACAAACTAATAGCTAATTTAATTTCAACCCTTCAAATGATGGAGCTTTTACGGTGACACCAGAAGAACTAATTTTTGCTGAAACACACGAATGGGCCCATATCGCAGAGCAAGACGGAGAAAAAATTGCCACCATCGGCATCTCGGCCAACGCGGTAGAAGCATTGACCGATTTGGTCTACATGGATCTGCCAGCCGCTGGAACTGCAGTCACTGCAGGAAGCTCATTCGGAGAAGTTGAATCGGTTAAAGCAACCAGTGAACTCTACAGTCCAATGAACGGTGAAATTGTCGAGGTTAACACTTCGCTTCCAGATAATTTAGAAATCCTAAACTCTGATCCTTACGGCGAAGGCTGGATTATCAAAGTAAAAATCAGTGGCGATACTCCTGAGAATCTCATGGATTACGTTGCCTACCAAAAGCAGTGCGACGAAGCTCATTAAGTCGCACTTTGTTTCGCGGGTCTATTGGTAGGCCGGAAGGTCCGATAAAGCCTACGACTCCGCGAGACAGCACAAGTTTTGGCCCGAAACGCCACCTAAAATTTGCGGCAACAGGTAAGCAACAACGATACCTGTTGTCGATTTTAACTTTTTTAAAAATATCGTGCTCCTAGCGTCGACTCAATCAGTCGTTCGCTTGGATTTACCACGTCGAACCAATGCGTCGACGTTTAACCTCTAGACGAAGTGAATCATTCAATGACAACTCAATCGCTTGAAGGCACCAACCTGCGGCAACTGTCGCAACGAGAAGATTTCATCGACCGCCATATCGGCCCCAGTGCAAGCGAGATACAAGAGATGCTCGCCACCGTCGGCGCCGCATCACTTAATGATTTGATAGACTCTACCGTGCCTTCAAGTATTTTACTCGAGCAGGGGCTTAACCTGCCCGAAAGCACAACGGAGCACGCAACACTGAATCAGCTTCGCGGGTACGCGGAGGAGAACGTTGTCAATCGTTCAATGATCGGCATGGGTTATTACGGAACCCATGTCCCCAACGTTATTCTGCGAAACGTTCTCGAAAACCCCGGGTGGTACACCGCGTACACTCCTTATCAGGCAGAGATTGCCCAGGGCCGTCTAGAGAGTCTACTAACGTTCCAGCAAATGGTCATGGACCTTACCGGGATGGCGATGGCTAACGCATCGTTGCTCGACGAAGCAACCGCTGCCGCAGAAGCCATGGCGCTGTGCAAGCGAGCCAGTAAACTACCGAGCAACCAATTTTTCGTTGCTGATGACGTACACCCTCAAACCTTGGACGTCATTCAAACACGGGCAAAGTACTTCGGTTTTGAACTCATCATCGGACCGACAGAGTCCGCTGGCGATCACGAAATTTTCGGAGCACTCCTTCAGTACCCGGGGACGACTGGAGAGATCAAAGATCTAACTTCCATCATTGAGAGCGTCCATGAGCAAAAGGCACTGGTCGCAGTCGCGAGTGATCTGCTGAGCCTAACTCTTCTTAAGCCACCGGGAGAAATGGGGGCCGATATTGTTCTTGGCAGTGCACAGCGATTCGGCGTCCCAATGGGGTTTGGTGGCCCTCACGCTGCCTTTTTTGCGACTCGAGATGCCTACAAACGCTCTGCACCGGGACGTATCATTGGTGTCTCTAAAGATCGACGCGGAAAAACAGCGCTTCGCATGGCGATGCAAACCAGGGAACAACACATTCGCCGCGACAAAGCGACCTCAAACATCTGCACAGCCCAAGCCCTTTTGGCCAACATGGCTGTATTTTATGCGGTTTACCATGGGCCCGAGCAACTAAAAATGATTGCTACGCGAGTCCATTCATTAACGCATTTTGCGGCCGAGCGACTTCAATCGGCGGGTTACGAACTTAAATATCAGAGTTTCTTTGACACTGTTTCCATCGTCACGGAAAACGCGGAAGCAATCGTGAATGCGGCGAACAAAGAATTTGGTTTAAACCTGCGCCTCATCGATACAAACCACGTTGGCTTTAGTTTTGACGAAACAACTTGCGGTGAGGACATCATTTTGCTGCTCTCTGCCTTTGGCGTCGACACCGCAAAAATGGACCCCGAACTTTCTGGAGAAACGCTCACTTCATCCGTTCCCTCAGAACTGCTTCGTCAATCAGAATTCCTCACCCATCCCGTGTTTCACCGCTACCACTCTGAAACCGAGATGCTCCGCTACCTCAAAAGACTTGAGAACAAAGATTTTTCTTTAACGCATGGAATGATTCCTCTGGGCTCGTGCACAATGAAACTCAACGCGACTGCTGAAATGATTCCAGTCACGTTTAACGGATTCGCAAACGTACACCCGTTCGCACCTCGTGATCAATGGGCGGGCTACCAGACGATGATCGAGGAACTTCGTGATTGGTTAATCGAAATCACCGGTTATGACGCAATGTCAATGCAACCAAATTCGGGAGCTCAGGGAGAATACGCGGGCTTGCTTGCGATTCGCCGGTATCATGCAAGTCTTGGCGAAAGCCATCGCGACGTCTGTTTAATTCCAAGCTCTGCGCACGGTACCAACCCCGCAAGTGCGAGCATGATGGGTTTGAAAGTCGTAGTCGTTAAAACGGACGACAGCGGGAACATCGATCTTGAGGACTTGAAAGCAAAGGCTGAACAGCACGCGGACAATCTTTCGAGTCTGATGATCACCTATCCGAGTACACACGGTGTTTTCGAAGAAACCATCCGAGAATCCTGTGAGATCGTCCACCAATTCGGCGGACAGGTTTATATGGACGGAGCCAACATGAATGCGTTGGTCGGCATCGCCGCTCCGGGTAAATTTGGATCAGATGTTTCTCACTTAAACCTCCATAAAACCTTCTGCATCCCCCACTGTGGTGGCGGTCCCGGGATGGGGCCAATTGGAGTGAAAGCACACCTTGCTCCATTCTTGCCGAACCACGTTATTCATCCAATCGAAGGTCTCGCCAATTCAGACAATGGTGCCGTATCGGGAGCACAATTTGGAAGCTCGGCGATCCTGCCCATTTCTTGGGCTTATATTCACTTGATGGGGGGAGCGGGGCTTAAGAAAGCGACGCAAGTTGCAATTCTAAATGCCAACTATATCGCCAAAAGGCTTGAAGGCGCCTTTGAAGTCCTCTTCAAGGGTCGCAATGACCGGGTCGCCCATGAGTGTATTATTGATCTGAGACCAATCAAAGAATCGACGGGAATTACCGAAGTCGATCTCGCCAAACGACTCATGGATTACGGCTTCCACGCTCCGACGATGTCGTGGCCTGTAGGTGGGACGATCATGATCGAGCCAACAGAGAGTGAATCAAAATCTGAATTGGACCGTTTCTGCGATGCGATGCTCTCCATTCGAAAAGAAATCCAGGCAGTCGAAGAAGGGTCTGTCACTGCGGAAGCGTGCGTTACGCATCAAGCACCGCACACTTTGGATGATCTCGTTGATGAAAATTGGGATCGTCCCTACACGCGTGAAGAGGCTGTCTTCCCAAGCAATCAAACTAGACAAGCAAAATTTTGGCCAACAGTAAATCGAATTGACGATGTCTACGGAGATCGAAATTTTGTTTGCTCATGCCCTCCTGTCTCAGATTACGAAGAGACTGAGTAGTTCCCATTGACACACCACCGGGATTAGTTGATTGCTGAACAGGAAATTGAACAACCATGCAGCAGGCGCGTCTTATTATTGATCCACCCTCGACTGGCAGTTGGAATATGGCAGTCGACCAGGCAATTCTGGAAACCGCCGACGAGACCGGTTTGGTAACGCTCCGTTTTTACCAATGGAGCCATCCCACACTTTCTTTGGGGTACTTTCAAAAACACGCGGATCGAGAACAACATGCTTCTAGCCTGACTTGCCCAATGGTTCGGCGTCGTACCGGCGGCGGCGCAATCTTGCACGATACCGAACTCACATACAGCCTTGGTGTGCCCAGCGCCAATCGTTGGTCATCAAAAAACGAAGAGCTGTACGACGCTATTCACAAGATTATTATTAGTCTTTTAGAAGATGATGGCATTGCAACCACTTTGCACCGAGATTCGGCTCCTAGCTCGGAAATCAAGAGGGGTACATCTCGCCTGCAGAACAATGACGATTCTCCATCGTCCGCCGCCCCATCGCGCGTCGACCCCAAAGCATTTTTGTGCTTTATGCGACGCTCCCCGGGGGATGTGGTTTTTAATGGACATAAGATCGTTGGAAGTGCCCAGAGACGGTTGAAAAATTCCCTACTGCAGCACGGTAGTGTCTTGTATGGGAAGTCCAGTTTCGCCCCGGAATTATGCGGCATCAACGATCTTAGCGGCTCAAAATACACCTTTGGCGACCTGGTAAGCCGCCTTGTACCGCCAGTTGAAGATTATCTAGGTGCGAAAATGGAACGACAAAATTTGTCAGAATTGGAAAATTTAGCGGTCAAACGTGCTCAGAATAGCCACTTTAGAAACCCTAAGTGGCTTAACCGGATCTAGGCGGTGAATTATCTTCGCAAATTAGATTCTAATATATGGTCGGATCTAAAAATTTGTTGTCAAATGTCAACATATTGTTGAGCTTTCGTCTACAATCAAGCAGATTGAGATAGTTTGACTTTACAGCTTTGTTAAACATAATGATGGAAATTCGAGGCTTATTCACCAGTTGTCGCAGTTGATGTTTTTTTGCGACACCGAGTAAGCCACAGGCGATCCTGAAATCGAGGGGACGAGACGGAATGCAAGTAGTTTTAAGAGTTGTCGGCGGTAAGAATGATGGTCGTGAGATCACAATTGCTGTCCCACGATTCATCATCGGACGTGGAGACACCGCCCATCTCAGGCCTGCCAGCGACTTAGTTAGCCGCGAACATTGTGAAATTCTCTTCGGGGACGGCAAAGTCGTAATCAACGATCTTGCCAGTCGTAACGGCACATTTGTCAACGGTAAACAATTAACAGAGACTCATGTTGCAAAATCGGGCGATTCACTTCGCATCGGTCGCCTCCAATTTGAGGTTGTTATTGATCCAGTGAAGGCAAGTGCCAAGAAACCAAGAGTTGGTGATGTCGTAGAAGCTGCCGCTCGAACGGCACAAAATAAGAGATCATCTCTTGAGGACAGCATTACGGACTGGCTCACCGACGCAGAAGACGATCCGAACACCGCGGAACGAGATGCGATTGCCTCTTCAGAGACCATCCAGTTAAATCTCGAAGAAACAAGTGTCTTCGGCGGCTCTAAAAGAGAATCCAATTCTGACGAAACCGGAGACGAGGAGGCGTCATCTGAGGATGGCCCTAAAAAACTACCTCCGATGCCCAAGCGTCAACATGACAGTTCGACTACGGCAGCCGATGATGTCTTAAAAAAGTTTTTCAACCGTCGCTAAACCTTGATGAACTGACAACTAGAATTCACTCATAGAGCCTTTCTTTCACAAGAAGAGGCTCTTTTTTTGTTTTTTCAATATATTTGCCAATTTCAATCCCCTCGAATCGAAATAGGAATGTCCCAGCCTACAGACTCACGTAGGCGTTTATTCCAAAAATACTCAAAAATCTCTCCGCCGCTAAAACCTGAGGACAGCTTTTTGAGTATTGTCTAATAATTCTGAAAGCGAGTGTGCAATTTGGCTGACGAACTTCCAATTTTGGTGAATCAATGTATCGCGGGGAATCAGCTTTCCTTCAGTAAACTAATCCGACGATTTCGCGGTCAGGTCTACGGCCTTTGCTTTCGTATGCTCGGGCAGCGCGAAGATGCGGAAGATGCCATGCAGGAGACTTTTGTTCGCGTTGCGAAAAACCTCCACCGCTGGGATCCTGAACGTGCTTTCGAACCTTGGCTGTTAACGATCGCCGGCAACCGCTGCCGAACTCGCCTGGCCCAGCGAATGCGCCGACCGGGGACGCTAACCCTCGACCACCCCGTTGCTGATCATTCTGTAGACGAAGACAAAGCTAAACTTCTATCCGAGGAACTGGACCACGCACTTCTGACGGTTAGAAAAGAATATCGTGATGCATTTGTATTATTTCACAAAAACGAAATGTGCTACAACGAAATTAGCGAGTCACTCAACATTCCATTAGGAACGGTGAAGACTTGGGTCCACCGAGCGCGGCGTGAGCTAATCATGAAATTACGAACACGAGGAGTGCTAAATGAGGAGAACTGACAACCTCCATTGCGGCGATTTTGAGGATAGAATCCACCAACTTTTGGATGATCGTTTAATTTTAAGCGCTGACGCAAAATTGACCGAGCATGCCACCCAATGCCACCAATGCGCGGTATTGATGCAAGAATACGAAAACATGGAATTGGCGTTTGCATCCGAGAACTTCGATCTTGGATTACCCGGGGCGACCCCTGCGATGGCTAATGAATTTCTGACACGGAACACGAGTGTGATCCTCGCCGTCGTTGCCGCTCTCGTGATCTCCTTGAATATCTACAGCAGCTACATGACGAAGACCAATCCGCCTACCGTAGTCGTTGCCAAAACCACCACCCCTTCAGCAATTGGTCTGTTTAACTCTAAAGCAAACTCAGCCAAAACCATCCGTCGCGAAACTAAACGCTCATCGACACCTCCGATTGACTCAACCTTGCCCACGGCATTCCCACTTGCTCACTCAATCCAAGGCGTTGAGGTTTCCAGAATTCCCACATGGGAATCAATCTCTCCTCAGCTTGAATTGCTTAAACCATGGCTAGATCGCTCCAAACCAATCTTCGATTACTCGCCTGCACTTTTCCCAGTTTGCAATATCGGCTACCAGTGGACGGAAACGATGAAAATAATTCAACAATCGTTTCTCAAATCAGACAAACAACCTGGAATCGGCAAGTGGGAACAATTCACTAATTTCAGAACTGCATAGTATTTGCTTTTAAACGATTACGCCTAAAACGAATACGCCTTGATTTACCGAACTCGCATTAAGCCCGCAACTATTTTGCCAGCACCCCCCAAAGCACCTCACTGATCTTGCGGCAGCGATTCAGTTTCTCTAACTTTCCTCGAGTTTATTCGTATGTTCAAGTTAAAACGAACATCGGAGAGCTTTTTTTAACTTGAGCAAATGACGAGAAGTGCAACTATGTTTCCAGCGACAAATTCTCTACTTCGCTACGCAACCATTCTCACGGTCGGCGTCTTGGCAATGCTGAACCTTGCAGTAACATCAGGATGTAAACTTGGTGCCAACCGCCATAACGCTATCGGATGCCAAGCTTACAACCAGGGACAGATTAATACGGCGATCGCGGAATTCAACAAAGCGATTGAGATGAATCCAAATGATGCTGATGCGATCTACAACCTTGGAGCAAGCTACTATGCGATAGGCAAACAAACAAAAAATCTCCAAGCAACGCAAAGTGCTGAACAGCTTTATCGACGTACGATTTCAATTGATGATCAGCATCAAGAAGCACATCGCTCTCTGGCCGTACTTCTAATTGAGAACGGTCAAGAACAATATGGTTTTGACTTAATTAACTCATGGAAAAATCGATATCCAACAGCGACAGAACCGGTTGTGGAACTGGCTAAACTGTATCAGGAATACGGCGACAACAGTCGTGCTGCCGATCTTCTTGTTGACGCACTGAAGATCAATCCAAATGATGTTCAGGTCTTATCGGCGATGGGCTCAGTAAGGGAAGCTCAGGGACAGTCTACTTTGGCGCTCGATAGCTACGTCCGCGCACTCCAAATAAACCCAAATCAACCTCAACTCGCAGCGAAAGTTGCCGGTCTACAAAATCAATTAGCTCAACTAACCAGCTCCAATCCTGCTACCGCTGGCATTCCTAAGGCAACTGCCCCCGCTAGATATGGCTCTACCACTCCCTATCAGAAATTCTAATAGAAGTGCTAATTAAGAGCCGGACTGAGATTGAAGAGGATTGTCTTTCGCGGATTAAGTTGCATTTCCAAGGTTGATTCGATAAAAAATTTCGACCCGACCAGACTGCCTAAACCGCATTCCACCTGGCCCTTTTTTGCCTACCGTTTCATCCATCAGCGCCCTCCCCAGCTCTGCGGAGGAATAAACACTATTAATGACGATTAACGTCACTGCAGTTACCCCAAAACAGACGCTGCCTCCAACGCGTTTTCAGCTCAAAAGCAAACCGGCGAACTGTTTATAGCAACGACCGCTTTGCATTCCTTTGCCGCACTTTTCACTCCGCAACTCGATGTTTAGAATCGTGCGGATTCGGTTCGTTAGACTTTCTTCTGTTCCGGATAAAACAGTTGATTGTGCGAGAAAACTTGATGAACGCTCAACCTTATCGTCCGCTGACGACGATTTGTGACCGACCAGGCCGTGGTGATCCTCATGATTTCTCTATTACGCTGTAGATTTCTCGAACGACGGCGTTCCAAACCATTTCCCAATTAACTTTTATGTCTTTTTTCCGACATCCTTTGAGACAACCATGACCAAGACGACTTCCCGCGTATTTAACTTTTCTGCTGGGCCAGCAACACTTCCCGAGGTCGTTCTCGAGCAAATTCAAAGTGAGATGCTTTCCCTGCCCGGCGTTGGATCAAGTGTTCTCGAAATAAGCCATCGAAGCAAAGATTTCGATGCGATTCTTAATGATGCAACGTCACGAATCGCGCAGCTGACTAATCTGCCAGACACTCATGAAATACTCTTTTTGCAAGGCGGCAGCGCACTTCAAAATGTCATGATGCCGATGAATTTTTTGACTGACAAGAGTCAGACCGCCGACGTCATTGTCACGGGTGCATGGGGTAAAAAGACAGCCGCTGAGGTTTCTCGATTTGGGGAACTCAACATTGCGTGGGATGGCAACGAATCAGATTACAACCGAGTTCCGAAGCCGAGTGAACTGCAGCTAACTCCCAACGCGGCCTATTGTCATTTAACCTCCAATGAAACGATACACGGAGTAAAATATTGGGATTTGCCCGAAACTGGTAATGTTCCTCTACTGGTAGACAAGTCTTCCGATCTTTTTTCTGAACCGATCGACATCGCTAAATACGGTTTGATTTACGCGTGTGCCCAGAAAAACGCCGGAATCGCGGGGGTGAATGTTTTGATTTTGAAAAAAGAGCTACTGGAGCGGTGTGACGATCGCCTCCCAAGTTATCTCGATTATTCCAAGCATTCAAAAGCCGGTTCCCGTTTCAACACACCGCCAACATTTGCGATCTATGTAACCGGACTCGTTTGTAAATGGTTACAAGAAGAAATGGGCGGGCTGGCGAATATCAGTCAATTCAATCAGGATAAAGCGAGTCTGCTTTACAACGTGATTGATCAAAGTGGTGGATTTTATTCGGGGCACGCCGCAAGGGACGACCGCTCAATCATGAACGTCGTGTTCACTCTGAAAACCGAAGATTTAGAATCTCAATTCCTCTCCGACGCAACTCAGGCTGGCATGACTACCTTGAAAGGACATCGAAGCCTTGGCGGGATTCGAGCTTCGATCTATAACGCCATGCCGATTGAGGGCGTCGAAGCACTTGCCCAATTCATGATAGATTTTGCCCAGAAAAACGGCTAACAAAGGATCAAACCAAGATGTCTGTTGCTACTCAACCACCGCTGCAAAACTCTTCAGAATCGAAAGACGACCAAATGGCGCGCATCATTGTTCTCGACGACCTCGCTGCAGAGGGCCTTGCCAAGCTGGAATCCGCTGAAGGAATTACTTTTGACATCAGAATTGGTCTCAAAGGTGAAGAACTTCGTGAGGCACTTACCCATTACGATGGCGCAGTTTGCCGCAGCGGTGTGAAAATAACAGCTGAAACGCTCGAGGGAAACAAATCACTCAAAGCCATCGTCCGCGCCGGTGTGGGAACAGATAACATCGATAAATCGACCGCAACGCTGTTGGGAATCGTCGTGATGAATACACCTGCGGGTAACACCATTAGCACCGCCGAACACACAATGGCACTTCTGCTCGGCCTCTCGCGTAAAATTGGCCCTGCCTACTCAAGCCTGCAAGCGGGACGATGGGATCGAAAGAAATTTAAAGGCTCACAAATCAGTGGTAAAACACTTGGCATCGTCGGTTTAGGTCGAATCGGCCTAGAAGTCGCCTCTCGAGCTCGAGCATTTGGAATGGATGTGATTGGCTATGACCCATTCCTCTCGGCGGAACGAGCAGAAGATCTCGGCATCACAAAAGTTGCCCAAGTGAATGACCTTCTACCAAAAATTGACTATCTAACGGTACACACTCCGTTAACCCCTGAAACAAAAGGCCTCATCGGGCACGAAGAAGTCAAGTTGATGAAGCCAAACGCCAGATTAGTTAATTGTGCTCGTGGTGGAATCTACGATAACGATGCGTTAATCGCTGGTCTTGAGTCAGGGCAATTGGGCGGAGTAGCTCTGGACGTTTACCCAGAGGAACCGTGCACCGACAACCCGCTCTTTCAAATGGACAATGTGCTGTGTACGCCGCACCTGGGCGCAAGTACTGATGAAGCTCAAATCGAAGTTGCGGTAGAGGCCGTCGACCTATTGGTTAATTTCTTGACCACCGGCGAAATTAAATCAGCAGTCAATACGATTTCGCTTGATCCCAAAACACTCAACGATCTCCGCAGCCATCTCGATGTTGCCCACCGCTTGGGAGTCCTACTGGGACAATGGCACGGTGCGGCAATCGAAAAATGCGAACTCGAATTTCAAGGTGAAATTTCCGAAAAAGATACACGGCCTTTGGTCTCAGCGTTCTGCGCTGGACTGCTCGGTCACGTAACCGAAGATGCCAACATTATTAATGCAGAGATGCTTTGCCGTGAGCGGGGCATCGATATTTCCCGGACCTCAAATTCAGACACGGGTGACTTCAGCAGTTCCATTACCGCCAACGTAACCGGTGAGAACGTAACACGGACTGCAACTGGAACACTCTTTGGGAAAAGCATGCCTCGGCTAGTCCGACTCGACGAGTATCGAACAGAAACTTACATGGATGGAAATCTCTTGATCTTCAACCATTCTGACATTCCCGGAATTATTGGCTACGTCGGTAGCGTGCTCGCTGAAGAGCAGGTTAATATCGCTCAGATGGCGGTTGGACGCGAGGGAGATCAGGGCGGATCGGCGATCGGAATTCTCAACGTGGATTCCATCGTTTCCAATCCAACACTTCAACGTGTCCTTGAAAACGACGCCATCGACTCGGTGCATCTGATTAATTTACCAGCCTTTGACGAGCTTCCTGATTGGCTGGTTTAGGAATAACGAATCGACCAGACTCACCTCAAACTAATCTGACTACAACCAAGGCCCGCGGCATTTCAATTTGCCGCGGGCTTTTTCGTCGACATCTCCAAGGTCTCTAACTACTCTAGAAACCAAAGCGGTTTGTCTAGTTTTTGATCCAAACGGCATTCGCCTCCTATTTCCTCTCGCAATACTCTTACAAGACCATGAATCTCATTGTTGGTGCGGTGATTGTGCTCACGCTGCTTGGCAGTGAACTGACCGGTGCCCAACCTGTCAAGCACGAACAACTTTGGCTAACCCTATTTATGGTAGGCGTCCTGGCAATTCTAGTTCCGGGCCTCGCGGTATTTCAAACCTATTTCGTTTCGATACAATCCCCTCTCAATCAAGTAGACGTCAAACATCGCGATCAAGTCATTGCACGACTCTCTGCTTGCCATACTGCTGTCTGGTTATCGGCCAGCCTTGCTACGGTCTGGGCTATTCGCTGGCAAGATGTTGTGCGCGGTACCTGGCAACTCGATCGCTGGCCTTTGCTGGACGAGTTATTCATTTTGCTGCCGGTAGTTTTTTCATTATTTACGTCATGGATAATATTCTCTGATCTCACCGGAAAAATTTCGAAATCGGATTCACTCTATTTATCAACAAAGAGAAAAATCGGGATTACCTGCATTCGATTCCAGTCCTGCCTGCTCTTTGTAATCTTCCCGGCAGTCATAATCATCTTCATTCGTGACCTTGAGCCTTACCTTACAAGCCTCAATGCCTTTGAAAAATCGGTAAGCTTCGCGGCTTTGTTCGTGACTCTCGCTGCCGGTCTGCCATTACTTTTACTGACGACTTGCTCCCATACGAACTTCAACGACCAAGTTCTTAAACACCAAATCAAAACCATATTCACCCAAAACCAAATTAACTTAAGGCGACTGCGAATATGGCGAACTGGAAATCAAATCGCCAATGCTGCGGTCGTTGGCTTCATCCCTCGCTTCCGGATGCTGATACTCTCTGACAGACTGTT
>JAAHTH010002567.1_pt1 | contig 13685 bp, 9 predicted proteins | sample 6116091 | NCBI WGS metagenome assembly JAAHTH01 (sample SAMN13939990, study PRJNA603662) | sponge metagenome | isolation source: marine sponge | host: Mycale hentscheli | place: New Zealand | collected 2006
CGTTGGGTAACGACCATTTGCTCGCAGGTGACGATTGCCGCCGTAATCACCGCAACGCCAATCGCAACTTTCAGCATCGCCTTTTCCCGCGAATGAACCCAAAAGGCGATAAATATCAGCGTTAGGATCGCACCGGCGATCATGGGGACGGTTGAGTTTTCGGTCAGCCAGGACGTCATTGTTAGCGAGAATGCCTTTGTAGAGTTGGGTTAGAGGGACCAAGTCACGAGGAACCGTGCTCAAACTATAAAAGAGTGATGTGTAAAAAACAAATCCTGGCAGGTGCAATCCGGCATGTTTGAGAGTTGCTTCTCCAGATTTTTCTGTTGTGAAGTGATTTGAAAAAGGTTTGAGAGCAGGGTTGCACAATATTTGCTACAAAAAAATGCCCGTCGGGTTTGCCGACGGACATTTTCTAACATTCAAATTCGACAGTGCTCATCAAGCAACTTTCCATCGGAAATTCCAAACTTAATTTTTACCAAACCGGGGGCCTGCATAAACGGCTGCGTTCCCGAGTTGCTCTTCGATCCGAAGGAGTTGATTGTACTTAGCCATTCGGTCGCTCCGCGAGGCGGAGCCCGTTTTGATTTGCCCGGTTGAAAGCGCAACGGCCAGATCTGCAATGGTTGAATCTTCCGTTTCGCCACTTCGATGACTGGAGATGCTGGTGTAACCATTTCGATGCGCTAATTGGATCGCCTGAATGGTTTCGGTCAGGGTTCCAATTTGATTTACCTTGATCAAAATTGAGTTTGCAATGCCTTCGTCAATTCCGCGTTGCAAACGCGTCGTATTGGTTACGAAAAGATCATCGCCGACGAGTTGGACTCGGTCACCACATTTGTCTGTCAGTAGTTTCCAAGCGTCCCAGTCATCCTCACTGCATCCGTCTTCGATAGAACAGATTGGGTATTTGTCAGCCCAGTCAACCAGGAAGTCAACCATTGCGCCGGAATCTAGTTCTTTGCCATCGATTTTATAGATGCCTTTGGATTCGTCGTAAAATTCGGTGGCGGCGACATCGAGTGCAATTTGGACTTGCTTGCCGGGTTCGTAACCGGCTTTTTCGATCGCCATCATGATCAAGTCGAGGGCTTCGACGTTGCTGCCTAGGTCCGGTGCAAAACCACCTTCATCGCCAACGGCTGTGTTGAGCCCTTTGTCTTGAAGAACTTTCTTTAGATGATGAAAGATTTCACAGCCGCAACGCAATGAATCGCTAAAGGTTTCAAAGCCGAGTGGCATGACCATGAATTCCTGGACATCGACGGAATTGTCGGCGTGTTCTCCACCGTTGACGATGTTCATCATGGGAGCGGGTAAAAGCGTTGCTGCCGCCCCGCCAAGATAGCGATAGAGGGGTTGGTTACAGAAAACAGCGGCGGCCTTTGCGGAAGCAAGTGACACACCTAAAAGAGCGTTCGCCCCTAAGTTTGATTTGTTGTCAGTTCCATCTAAATCGATCATGGTTTGATCAATTACACCTTGATCACAACCATTGATACCAATGAGCGCCTCTGCCAGCGGCCCGTTAATGTTGGCGACAGCCTGGGTGACACCCTTGCCCATATAAACGGACTTATCGCCGTCTCGCATTTCCCAGGCTTCATGTGCTCCGGTGCTGGCACCGCTGGGGACGGCTGCGGAGCCGAATGAGCCGTCCGCGAGAGTGACATCGACTTCTACTGTCGGATTCCCACGGCTGTCGAGAATCTGGCGGCCTTTGATTTCTACAATGTTATCCATGTTTAGCTTCCACAATTACTTTGGTTTCTTAAGGTGATTGGCTCATATTGTCCCCATTCATCGAAATTTCGAAAGGGGTTCCTTTAGTGAGTTTGCGAAGTCACCGCCCTGCTCTTCAACGTTAGTTTTGCCACCCGTTGCTGGCTGTTAATGTTGTCTTTTTTTATGCAGGCCGGTCGCAGGTGATCGCGGTCATTCGGTTTTTCGCCAAACGGACCTCGCGTTTTGGGTTATCTCGTCATCGAGGCGTTCCATTTGGATCTTCATCCTCCCTACTCGTTCAGGGTACTGAGTGATGAGATTATTTTGTTCGCCAACATCATCTTTCAAATTGAAAAGATAAGAGGTGGTTTGGGAGGATTTGTTTTTTCGATTGACCTTGGTTATTTCAAGGAATTTCCAGTCGCCTTCACGAATACCCTGAAGTTCGCCCCTGGCGGAATAAAACAGCATATTGGTTCGTGGCGAACGATCCGATGTCATCGCTGAAGAGATGTCTTGGCCGTCAATCTTGTTGCCCGGTAATTTGCTTTTGGTAAGCGCAGCAATCGTTGGCAGAAGGTCAAGTGTAGAACTGAAGGCATTGGTCGAGGTGCCGGCAGGAATGCGACCAGGTGCCCACATCACGCAAGGAACACGTTGCCCCCCTTCAAAGGTAGTTCCTTTCCCACTGCGAAGTGGCCCTGCACTGCCCCCGTGACTGCCAAACTGTAACCAGGGGCCGTTGTCGCTGGTGTAAATGATATAAGTATTGTCGGCGAGACCGAGGTCCCGAACGGTTTGAGCCAGCCGGCCAACTTCTGCATCAATATGTTCGATCACGCAGGTATAGGCATTTTTTGGATCAGGGTCATAAACATCTTCTGGGACGTACAGCGGGATATGAGGCATCGAATGGGGGAGGTAGAGAAAGAATGGGTTCTCTTTATTGGCCGTGATAAATTCGACCGCTTTATCTGTGTAACGTCTGGTAATCGTGCGCTGGTCGACTGGAAGTTCAATAATTTCTTCGTTGCCAATCAACGGCGTGTTCCAATGCGTGATTGCTGAAGCTTGATTGGTCCAACGTTCATCACTTGAAATCTTTGGCTTGTTTTTATTGTCGGGATGATTCATGTCATTCGAATACGGAATTCCGTAATAGGAATCGAAGCCCTGTTGGCGGGGTAGTAGTTCGGGGAGGTGTCCCAAATGCCATTTCCCTATGCAGGCTGTGGAATAGCCCAGCCCTTTTAAGTGATTCGCGATCGTATGCTCTTGAGGATTGAGTCCGTAATTACTTTTTGGGAAAAGTACGTGCTTTTCCATGCCGACACGTTTGGGGTAGCATCCCGTCAACAAAGCGGCGCGGGATGGTGAGCAGACTGAGCAGGGCACATAAAAGCTGGTAAATTTCCGTCCCTCTGCTGCGAGCTGGTCGATGTTTGGGGTTTTTATCTTTTCGGATCCAAAACACCCAAGGTCGTTGTAACCCTGGTCGTCGGCGAAAATGATAATGAAATTTGGCTTTGACTTATCCTCTGCCACGCTTGATGAAATCCCACTCAGAATCAAAAACAAAAGCGTGAAAATTCTCAAAGTGAGTTTTGTGGATGTGAGCATGGGTTTGCTAGGGGTTGGGTGAATGGACTTCAATTTCGATTAACATCATCGATTATAACGTCTTCGATGGTCAAGAAAGCTTTCTGAGTAAGGATCCTCGCGATTTGTCATTGAAAAAAACGAATTTTTGGCTTCTACTTTCTGGAGTTAATTGGCAAAGTTGGCAAGCGTAAGCCAACGGGGTGTGCTTTAAGTTTGAGGGTTGGAAGTTTGTTCACTGGATTAGTCGAAGAAAAGGGAATCGTCGAATCTATTTTGATTCAGGGGAGTGCTGCGGACCTTAAGGTTAGAGGACCTCTGGTTTCTGAGGGCGCTGCTCTGGGCGACAGTATTGCGATAAACGGATGTTGTCTTACTGTTGTTGCGATCAACGAAGCTTGTCTAACATTCCAGGCAGGGGAAGAGACCTTGAAACGAACAAATCTTGGAGATCTGGCTACCGGTTCTGAAGTCAATTTAGAGCGTTCGCTTCAGGTTGGACAGCGAATGGGCGGGCATTATGTTTCCGGGCATATCGATGGGCTCGGTGTGGTTGACGAAATAAGCCAAGACGGGGAGTGGGCGAAATATTGGTTTGGAATTCCAACAGAACTCACCCGCCAAATGGCATCGAAGGGTTCTGTAACGGTTGATGGAATAAGCCTAACGCTCGTCGATGTCGAAACCGAACGGTTCAGTGTGGCATTAATCCCTCATACGCTCGAGGTTACAACTTTGGGGCGCCGTGCCGTTGGGGACAACGTAAATATTGAAACTGATTTGCTGGCAAAGTACGTTCAGCAACAATTGGAACGCAAATAAACATCATGGCTAAAGTCAATCGACAAACCGTTTCTTATCTATCAAGGCGCTTCGAAGAAGTAGGTTTGAACCCGAACAAACGTCATGGTCAGAATTTTTTGATCGACTTGAATCTGTTAAACCTTCTGGCGAAAAGTGCGGAACTAAATTCAAACGATGTCGTTCTTGAGATCGGTACGGGGATGGGGTCGCTAACTGGCTTGTTTGCCGAGCAAGCGGCACAGGTCATTACCGTTGAGATCGATGAGTATCTTTACCAAATGGCATCTGAGGAATTAGAGGTATTTGACAACATTCAAATGCTCAAACAGGATGCTCTTAAAAACAAAAACCAGTTTGCCCCTGAAGTGATCGCGGCGATCAAGCATCATATGCGGGTAGAAGACGGGCGGGTTTTCAAGCTGGCTGCTAATCTTCCGTATAATGTTGCCACGCCGATCATTTCAAACCTGTTGCGCTCGGAAATCGTTCCCCAAACGATGACGGTCACCATTCAGAAGGAACTTGCTGACCGACTGGTTGCAGGGCCGGGCTCGAAAGATTACGGAGCTTTGAGTATTTGGGTGCAGAGTATTTGCGATGTGGAAATCGTTCGCATCATGTCTCCCAAGGTTTTTTGGCCACGTCCCAAAGTTGATTCCGCCATTATTCATATTCAACACTTTCCAGAAAGACGTGAACAATTTGAGGACCTTGATTTCTTTTATGCGTTTGTCAGGGCGATGTTTTTTCATCGGCGAAAGTTTATGAGGTCCGTTGCTGTGAGCGCTTTTAAAGATCAATTGACAAAGTCGGACGTCGACGATGTGCTTGCTGAACTTGGGCACGGAGCCGATGCGCGAACTGAGCAACTCAACGTTGAGCAGATGCAATTGCTTTGTCACGCTTTCCGTCAGAAATTGATCAACGTGACTGGGGAACAAAATCCGAAGCTCGCCAATCAGAGCTAGGCGCTTTGGGGATCGCTTTGGGGATCGCTTTGGGGATCGGTTTGGGGATCGGTTTGGACAGCGGTTTGGACAGCGGTTTGATTGCGACGGATTTACCGACGTACAAAAGATAAGTAGAGTGGTTTGACGGAAAGAACTCTGTAATTTTGATCTATTTTTGGAGTCCGAAATTATACTGTCTTTTATGAAAATCTTAATTCGTTTTTTGTGAATCGAGCGAATGATTGAAAGTCCTGATCAAGAGAGCGATAACCCTTATGCGACCTCGGCGAATCCGTATCAAGCGGCGCCCCAGTACGCACCTGTGCAAGCTCGCGTTATTGAGGATGTGTATAAGAAACGGGGATTGCCGTGGATATTCGGTAAGTGGTTGTTGATTTGCTACTTGTGTGCCGGCCCGAGCTTCTTTTTTGGATTGATGGTTACCGAGGGTACGGTCGGTGCCATTACTGGCATGGTGGTTGGCGTTTTTTGTTATGTAGCCGGGTATACCATTTTTGAGTGCACGCCGCCCGTTCAGCGGTTATTGCAAGATCGGATTATTCGTAGAGCCGCGACGATTGGTTATCTAACCCGAATTGTTTTTTCCTTGTTTCCAGTGTTGGCCCCTCTGGATATGTTTTTGGGAATTGCTTCCACCACGGGTGGCAGCTACGTTTTGCAACTTTTTTACCCCACATCGGGGGCTATGCTAGGTGCCGAGAATCAAGCATTCGCTCCCGCATTGACCTTCAGCTTTTCAGCTACCATTATCCAAGGTGCGTTAATGAACGTGGTTTTGTTGGGATTTGTTGCGTTAGTTTATGGAGTCTGTTGTCTGGTCATGGATCCCTTGAAGCGGTCAGCGGGTTAGTGGCCTTTTCACAATTATTAGTTCCAATCACAAATCGCATTTACATAGTCCGCGGTTCCATCTCGCAGCCAAGCGTCAAGCTGGGCCTGTTGTTTTAATTGCTGGCCGCGGGCCAGTGGGACTACAAAATAATTTGCGGTTACCTCAGCCAAACCTGACATGTCACTCCAGAGTTTTTCAAACTGAGAGACTGGAAAAATATCTTCCTGACCGTGCCCCCACCTTTTCTTTACGTCCTTGATTGTGATGTAGGTTGGCATGCGGCTACTCAATTGCCGGATAGCCGCATCCACTTTGACTGCATTGTTTAAGTCGGATCGATCCAGCCCGAAAACAGAAAGTAAACGATCCACGTCGATCCAAGTCGTCATTGAGTTGTAATAAGATAATTTGAACTCGTCTTCTTCCCTCGGCATCGAAAGGCCTTCAAGCAGCCTCGGTTGGCCATTGACTCTCGCCAAACCCCCACCGCGATCTTCCAGTCGCCTGGCGATAACCTCAAAGGACAGGCAATTCTTGCTTGCCAGGTGCAACCCCAACAGGCCGGGATCTACGTTTGCGCCTAACGTGTCGACGTTGTGAAGCAGCAGTGTTTGAAGCTGTGGGTGGTCGTCCAATAGTTTTTTAAGCGTGCCGTTGCGAATTAAATTAGGAATCTCATACCAGTGTCCAACTGGATGGAGACATTGCATCGGTGCATTGTCTCGATAGTCAAGGCCTTCGCCAGTTTGTCTGGCCCATGCAATCAAAGATGACCTTTGGCTGGCTCGCATTTTTTCCTGCTGCTCATCCAGAACCTGTTGTGGCATTTCTTCCCATTGAAACTGCAGGTCTCGCATCATTGGAATCGTCCGCAAGCCAACATATTGTCCGGGTGAAATTAAAACATCACCGGGATAGTGGTAGTTGGAAAACTTGGCTAAGTGTTGTTGGATAGGCTGATCGGTGAGGTATCCGGTGGTGATGACATGAGGAAAGTGGCGGTTGTGCTCGCCACCTATTTTGCTGCTTTTGGCGAGATGAACTTCGAGGAAGCTGCGGTGCTTTCCAGCGAATTGGTGGAATGGGTATAGGCCTTTGACGACGCCTGCTCCTTCGGTCCAGCGGCTGCCGACGCCGGCGGCGAGTGTGACTACAGCGACGCGTCCGTCACGGAGGGCTTCAGAACCAAGTGAGATATGAGTCTGGTCAATTGCATTCCTAGTTTCGACAACGTCAGTCGGTACCACATCTTCGATGTTCGTGTTGATTGGGAGTCGGTTTTGAGCAAGTCCGTATCGCCCAGACTTCAAATCGGCCCGGATTTGTTCATGTTGTTCACGATCGAATCCATGCCGGGTTAATAAATCCTCAAGTGATTCGGATGCTTCAAATTTGCTATCCTTTTCTGGAAGAATGCTTTCTACCAAGATTCGAAACTTGGGGGCATTGAATTCGGTTCTGTATTCCGCGCCCAGGGTTTCCATTTCAAACCGGGAAAGTGCTGACAAGTCCCGGGGTTCTAATTTTAGCCATTCGGGAATCAGCAACGCGTAATATTCGTAAGGCATCTGAGCAGTTGCCGCAGACGCTAATGTTCCAAATGTCCCGTGGTCGTTGATCGCAAAATCATAGACAACCGGATCCATCGCGAACGGTAGCCGAGATTCGAATTCTTTTTTTGTAGTTTGCAGCGTCTCTTGAAGCCAGCTTTGGGCTTCAGGTTTTATCGAAGGATCAAAAATGAAGCCCATTCCGCCGCCGGCCATTCCTCCCAGCATCCAAAATCCCCAGAACTGATTGCCAAAGTTTGATTGGCACTTTTCGATCAGCGTGTTGGTGAAAAGGTTGGTACACCAGGGGATGATTTTTTGAAGGGGCCCGTAGAAATTACGGTGCGTTGCTTCGCCCACGGCACGGATATCTCCCGTGAGCAGCGCGCTCTTGATTTCCTCGAGGATCTCAATTGCCTCAATTCTGGCCTGCCACTCTTCAGCTGATCTCAGGAGGTACTTTTCGGTAACCATCTCTAAAATTGGGCCGACGTTTTGGGCCATTCCACCGTGAACGAGAACCAAACTATCTTGTAGCTTCTTTCTCGTCTCCTCTGATATTTCGTCGAATCCAAAAATTGAATGCTGAGGAAGTAGGCGTCCACGACTAATGGTCCATTCAGGATCGGATTCGGTAGCTTCAGCACCTTCGATCAACTTGATGCCCGGCCAAACGCCACCAGAGTCTTGCCAGCCACCACCCGATCCACCAATCCACTCGCCGAGAATCGCTCTGGCCGCAATGATTCTTCGGTCCGGTTCGGTTAGTTTCCCAGCCAATGCCGAGACTTGTCCGGTCGCCCGCATGCAGAGTGAGATTAAAGAGCCAAGCAAATTTGTGGAAACTGCCAGGCGAGAGCCCTTCGGGATATCGTTGACTTTACTGACAATTTCAATGCCTAATCCGGTTCCAACGAGTCGTTCAAGGAGGGGCTGGATCGATTCCCCGCAACCGTCCATGCCAGCCGGCACGATTCCTGAGGCGATGACTGCAGCCTTTAAAAGGCCAAGGTAGTCAGCGGCAAAGTCAAAGACTTCGCTGATGGTCTGAATTTCGGCTGACGACTTGAGATCAATGCTAACTAGGCGTAACACAGGTCTGTCGATAACGCGGAGATAGCATTCGATTGGAGGTTGCGGTTGCTCATCCCTGCCAACGACACCGAGGTTGATCGAAGCATTGATGACTTTTGCACCTGCGGGGAAATCCATTCCTAGAAAAAAAATATCGCTCCAGCCGCTGTGAGAGAAGTCCATTCTCACCGCTGTGGTTTCTGAGAGGATTGGGAATGCCGGCGAGTGCTCATCTCTCGCAAGCAGTTCGGGTCGGAATCTCAGGGGATGATCATCGGGGTGACCCGTCCGAAACATCCATTGATTGCCCCGCACTGTGCGAACACTTTTTCTAACTTGATCTGCGAGGCGTTGAAATCCGAGTTCGTGATATGCCTGGGCTAAGGCACTTGAAATTCCATCGCTTGGGCCGTTATTTTGCTGGGACTTTAATAACGAGTCAATCGACTCGATGAATCGTCGTTCGAGTAATTGTCGGTAGCTTTCAAACGGTATTTTGCCAGGTGCGGTTCGAGTGCGATCGAATTGTTTTGGTAAGTGGAACCGGTGAATGGCAGAAAGAAAAAACAGTGCGCGAACTTGAGTGTAGAGGTTGTCCGTAGTTCGCCAAAGTTGATCCAAGGCTGCTGAATCGCTAAGAAGGTCGTTGACATTTGACCCCTTACATAGCTCATCGAGTGACTGATTGCGTAACTGGTTGTCGCTAGTTTCGATGACGTTAACTAAGCGATTAGCTCGCCAGTCAGCGGTTTCATGCTTGCCGGCGATTGAATTCGGCTCATTGGCATCCAGTTTCATCGGCGTTAGGCTCCCGATGAAGTGTTGTGAGACGAGGTGGGTTTACTTTCAGCAACAAGATTTAGTAATTCAGTTAAAATCTCGTCTCGATCTTTACCAGATAATGCCAATGCAACCTGAGCTTTCAACAGTCCATATTGGACACCAATGTTATATCGGCCACCATCGATTTCGGTCGCAAGGTATCTTTCGGATTTTGCGAGTTGCTCGAGAGCGGGAGATAGTGCAATGCTGCTACCGGGCTTTGCAGCCTGCATCTCGGCCTCAAGAAGATTCATGATGGTGGGCGTGAGAATGTGCATGCCAGAGAGGCAAAGGTAATGGCTGGCGCGAAGGCCTGCTACAATTAAATACTGCTCGGCTTGCGTTGGAGTTGGCTTTTCCATAACGCTTTTGATCTCGTACAACTTTTGCCGATTGGCAATTCTCGTTGCCCCAACAGTTCCAAAGAAAGGCAATAGGTTTTCGCGAGTGGGCTGTACGGTCGATACTGCACAATCCTCCCCGGTCGCGCTATCAATGAGTTGGCCGGCATAGCCACGCGGGTGCTGACTTAGGTAGACATGGTCGGACACGAGATGAAGAAATCGGTCATTTCCAACGAAATCTCGAGCTCGCAACAACGCGTCTCCATAACCGCGAGGAGAATCTTGTGGAACGAAAGTGAGACGAGAGGCGTGTTCTCCGGCCGCCTTAACGTAATTCTCTTGTTCTCCGGGGCAAATAATAACTGCAATTTCTTCGATGCCCGCAGTAACGGCTTCATCAGCAATCAGTTGGAGAGCTGTTTTGGTTTCCCCTTGTTGGTCAACGAGGCTTTGCAGGGGAAGTTGTTTCTGATCGGGGGCGGCTGCGGTGATGACCGCCTTTAAAATGCTCATTAACCCATTTTACCATCAGGATTTTGTGACGAATATCCACAATTGTAATAGACAGGACAACAAAATTAAACATGTGACCAGTCGGAATCAAACCGGCCGAATTTACTTCGCGGGATAAGCCGTGACTTGCTGTTCTAGGTTCGGTACAAGAACGTGGTTGCAGTTGTTTTAGCGAAGCAGGATTGGCTGAGCCTCTTCATTTTTTATTAATGAAACGGGTAGCAAACCAATCGTTGATTTTGATAGACTCAACAGCTGACCGAACTTTGTAAGAGAGAGAGTGCAAATGCGTTACCTTGGTATTATTTACCGATTCACGTTCTATGCCGCGATCGGATTAGTTGCCCTTTCACTGTTTAACGAAGCAACTCAAGCGTGGGGTTTTGAGCCAGATAGTGCTGGCGAGGTAGCTCAAGCGGAAGCTGATGGGCAGCCAGAGGGAGACCCCGGGCTAATAGCTAATTTGACAACCCTCGGATTTTTAGTTTTATTGCAAGCGGTTCTCGGTTTCGACAACCTCCTCTATATCTCTCTGGAATCGAAGCATGCTCCAGTCGAAAAACGCCAAATGGTAAGGTCGTGGGGGATCGGAATTGCCATCTTTCTCCGAATCGGATTGCTTTGTTTCCTGGTTGTTCTCAAAGACTGGTTTGAGCAAACGACTTTGCCCAAAATTGATCTAGTGGTCTTTGAAGCGAGTTTCAGTTTGCACAGCCTGATCGTTTTAGCGGGTGGTGGTTTCATCATTTACACCGCGATGAAAGAAATTTGGCACATGACGCGGTTAGAACACGACGACCACGGCGGCGGAGAAAAAAAGAAAAAGACGGTAGGTGCCGTTATTTTCTGGATCGTGTTGATGAATCTTGTTTTCTCATTTGATTCAATTTTGAGCGCGATGGCGCTTTCGGACGTGTTTTGGGTGATGGCTGCCGCGATTGTGATTAGTGGAGTCATGATGGTCTGGCTGTCCGACCATGTTGCCACATTCCTCGAGAAAAACCGGATGTACGAGGTACTCGGGCTATTCGTATTGTTCGTTGTTGGGATTATGTTGGTGAGCGAGGGTGGTCACCTGGCGCACATAAACATCTTTGGAAGCGAGGTAGAGCCAATGACGAAAACTACCTTTTACTTCGTACTGGCAGTGTTAGTCTTGACTGATATCGTTCAAAGTCGATACCAGAAAAAGTTACTGTTGCTAAAAGAAGCAAAAGCCTAGTCGAGTTCACCCGGTTTGCCTGGCTGCGACTAGCTTTAGGACAGTATTCTGATCATCGAGTGAGTTGTTTATCCAGCGAATTCACTCATTACACGACCAGCCATTTTGATGGTGTGCTCAATGTCTTCGTTGGTGTGCGCCGCAGAGATAAAGAGTGCCTCGAATTGACTGCAGGGCATATAAACCCCCTCATCGATCAAGCCCCAAAAGTATTTTGAGAATTGATCCGTCTTTGATTTAGATGCCGAATCCCAATCGGTCACAGGACCGTTTTGGAAAAATAACGTCATCATACTCCCCACACGCTGAATGCAGTGTTCTATGCCATTGGATTCGGCGGCGGCCTTCAAGCCGGATTCAAGTTTGTGGCTCAAGCCTTCAAGATACTCGTAGGGTGGCTGATCTCTCAAGGCTTTCAACATTGCAATTCCAGCCGCGGTTGCGATTGGGTTGCCGGACAATGTTCCCGCTTGAAAGACTTTCCCGGCAGGTAAAACGTGTTGCATAATCTCCCGCTTACCACCAAAGACGGCGAGTGGAAGTCCACCTCCAACGATTTTGCCCATCGTGGTTAAGTCTGGGGTAATGCCAAAAATTTCTTGAGCGCCTCCGTGGGCAACGCGAAAACCACACATCACCTCATCGAAAATGAGGACGCTTCCAGAATTTTCTGTCGTTTGTCGAAGTGTTTGTAAAAATTCGGGAGTTGGAATGACGCAGCCCATATTTCCACAAACAGGTTCGAGAATGACCGCTGCAATGGAATCTCCGTGATTCTTGAAAGTCTCTGTTAAACGGGCACAATCGTTGTAGGGTAAAACCAGCGTATCGCGGCTCGTACCCTCGGTGACTCCTGGAGAATTGGGAACGCCGAGGGTGGCGGCAGCACTGCCAGCGGCTACTAAAAGGCTGTCGACGTGGCCATGATAATTTCCGGAAAACTTGATGACCAGATCACGGTCGGTGTACCCTCGGGCCAGCCGGATAGCACTCATAGTGGCTTCGGTTCCCGAGTTTACCAGGCGGACCATTTCCACACTCGGTACGGCGGCGATTACCAACTCGGCTAATTCGTTTTCGGCAACAGTGGGTGCACCAAAGCTAGTGCCGCGTTCGACTGCCGCGTGCACAGCTTCTTTGACGGGTTCGAATTGGTGACCAAAGATCATAGGTCCCCAGCTGCCAATAAAATCAATGTAGCGATTGCCGTCGACATCAAAGAGGTAGGCTCCCTCTCCTCGTTCAAAAACGATCGGTTCCCCGCCGACTGCTCCAAAAGCTCGAGCTGCACTGTTGACGCCGCCCGGCATCAGTTGTTTCGCACGGCTGTAATGTTGCTGGCTGTGAATGTGGGAGAGTTTCGTTTCGCTCACTTTAGTTCCAATGTTGGGTTAGAAGGTTGTATGCTTAGTCGGAGGCTTATCTGAAATTAGTTGGTGAACAGCCCGTCATCAAGCGGGCTTTCAAAACCAGCTGTCTTCGCGACGCGAGATTCAAATAGTTCGCTCCAGTTTTGATTTAACAATTCGCTCGCAAGGTGGATCGGCGCAGCAGTCCACTCTTGTCGTTCGTTTCTCGTGGCAAGTGCTAATCGTTCTAGTTTTCCAAGGCCATCGTGAACCTCAAAGTCGACATCGATACCTGTCGTCTCTTCAAGGAATTCTTCGACTAATTCATCTAATTCTTCCTCAGTCAGACCCTGGTCAGTTCCGGTACATTTCCACAAAAAAGTGTAGGCCAGAACCGCTTCGCACAGTTCCTGCTCTTCAGCTTCATTGAGAATGCGGTAAATTACCCCTGAGTTGTTATCCAAATTCTTGATGTAAAGACTTTCGGTCAATCCAAATTGATACTTGTTCTTTGTGTTGAGATAACTGAGAACTGATTTGAATACGTAACCGCCAATGGCTCCAATCAAAATTGCCCAGCCAAGAATGTTGGCAAAATGAAAGGCTAGTGACAGTACAAGAACGCCTCTCGCTACTTTCCAAATGGTGAACGCCATGCCGGAAAGCGTTGGCAGTAGAATTTTCGCGCGATCCAGTTTGGTTAAGCGAACTTTGGATCCGGGTAAAAGAATCTCAAGGTCGTTTTCAGGAATGTTTTTAAATGCTTTTAGGTAGACAAATTTTTCGTCCAGCGATTTCTGGTTCTTTTTGAACTTATCTTTTTTGCCCGCGTTGAGTGCGGGGCTCATTCGGAAGGCCATAATTAATCGTTGAA
>JAAHTH010002570.1_pt1 | contig 13678 bp, 16 predicted proteins | sample 6116091 | NCBI WGS metagenome assembly JAAHTH01 (sample SAMN13939990, study PRJNA603662) | sponge metagenome | isolation source: marine sponge | host: Mycale hentscheli | place: New Zealand | collected 2006
ATTTTTTCTAATTTTGCTTTTTTCTGCTCTTGATTTATTAAATAACTAAATCTTTTTGGATATTTTAACATAATTTGAATAACCTCTTCTTTTTTTAATGAAGAATAGCCCTTTACATTTGTTTTAGATATCTCTTTTTTTAGGTCTTTTACTGACATAGACCTTAATTTTTTTTCTAATTCTGACATTATATATTATAATAAATTATATTTATTTTTTCTAAAATAAATATAATATGGCAACATTTAGACAAAAATTTTTAAAAAAATATAAAGTTGAAGATAAAGGTTATTCATTAAATGAATTATCTAAAATTAGCGGTATATCTAAATCAACTTTACAAAAAGTTTATAATCGTGGTATAGGAGCTTATAAAACAAATATTCAGTCAGTAAGATTAAAAGGTTCATTTAAAAAAGACCCATCAGCTCCAAAATCCGCAAGATTAAGCAAAGAACAATGGGCATTCGCACGAGTATATGGATTTATAATGAAAAATGAAAAACAAGTTGGAAAGGGTAAACCTGATAGTGACTTAATATAATTTAATTATATGTTTATAATTATATTATATTTGTAAAATAAAAACTTTGTTTATATTTAGTCTGAATTATCATCATCTGAACTTGGACTTGCTAAAATCGTCATACTGACAATTTGTTCTTTTAATTTATGTTTTGAACTTTTAAGATGTCTTAAATAAGACGATTTATTAATATGGGCATCGCATATTTCACAATATATCTTTTGTTTGGCATTTTCAAGTAATTTTTCTTTTTTTTTATTATAATATCTTTCATTATAAATCTTTTTCATATCTTCGTTATATGTATTCATTATATATAATTAGATATTTTTTTTTTAAATCATTTTATAATTTAAGAAAAAGGTTTAAGAAAATAATTATATAATATATTATATATATGATGATTTACGAAGGTGAAATTTCGTATTTTATGGCACAAGCAACAAAATTGAGTAAAACAAAGATTTTTTATAAATGTCCAAAATGTTCAAAAATTCAAAATCACGGCAATGAGACACAAAAATTAGATAATTTTAATACTTGGAGAATAGCCCATTGTTGTAATGAAAATGTTAAAATTATTATAAATGATGAAACAGAAAGATTATAAATATCTTACTTGATATGTTCCATCTGGGTTGACCGCTACGGCTTTATTTACTTCTCCAAATAGTTGAAGATTAAGAGCTTGATTATATTTTTGATTTTTCTGATTTTCATCTGTTACACCATCTTTATATTGACCATTTCTTTGAAATTGAATTTGGAAATCATTAACAAAATTTTCAACCATTACTGAACGATAATCTAATTCTCCTAATCTTGCCGAGGCATCATCAACCGCATTTGATGTGTCAGGTATCCAATCAGCACCAACAATATTATTAGCATCACCCCATAAATCGTAAAGCATTGCTTGTGCTTGATTATGAGTTGTCAACCCACTATCAGGTAAAAGAGAAGCTCCATTGACAAAAATTTGAGTTTGCTCCTTGTATTGCCCAACTGAACCTAATTTACCATATGCGGTTGAACTTGTTTGTGTTGGTGTTTTAATCATTAGTAATCTATTCAATGTTTTATTATTAAATGAATTAATTGTAAATGTTACATCTTGTTTAGGGTTTGGATTTGCTGCTGTTGGATTTAATTCATCTACTCTAACTCTTGAGTGTTCTAATTCTTGATAAACAACTCCGTTATACTGTTTTCTTATTTGACTTTTTGCTTCTTCATTAGTTAATTCACTAACAACTAAAAAGGGTTCAACGGTTGAAATTTGAGATGAGCCATTTGGGAGCATATCATCAAGAGAACTTGAATATTCAATGACAACCCTTAAATCTTTATAAACTGATAGAGGCAAATAACGACTTTCATCAAGCATTGCTAAATATTCTTTTAAACTGAACCAAGACTGGGGAGTAGTATTTACATCGGTAGTTGTATTTATTTGAGAATGTAATGTTCCTATTTTTGGTCTTGAGTTAGAATTATAAGTTGGATTTTCACCAGTTGAAACAAAACCCATATTATTTTTTTTTAATTCTTGATTTTTTGAAAGATTTTCATCATTTGTTCGATTATAACATTTAAAACCAGAATATTTATCTAAATTTAAAACTTGTGATAAAGTAACATTTCCGTCCATTAAAGTCAAATTTTTAATACAAGAGTATAAACCATTTAATTCATTAATTTTTTCGTTGCCTGTTGCTGATGAAAAACCTAAATTACACAATCTTAAATCGGTGAAATAAATTACATCTGAACCTTGATTTAATCTAAATTCGGTTCTAAATCTGTTAGTGTTTGTTACTGGTTGAATATATCTTGTATGAACTCCACTTGTAAAAAATGACATATTTATATTATAATTAAATAGAAAATAATTATAATATATTTTTATATTTATAATTTTTAAACAAAATATTTAAACTGTTATTATTCCGTGGAAGAAAATAAAGCAAACATAGGGTGAAGTAATTTTAGATGTAATATTTGCTCCAAAAGTATTTTGACTTACATCTAATAGACCACCAAAATTTTGTCCAACACCGTATGCTTCGTTAGCTTTAATATAACTTGTTCCGTATGAATTCATATCAGAATTAGAAAGTGATTGTAAATAATATTCAAGGATTTGATTTTCATTTGTTAGTTGATAAGTTAAAAACTCGGATAATGAATTATTTACTAAAAATTCAACCTTTGATACATTTCTTAATCTGTCTAATTGTAAACTATTATGATTATTAGCATTTTGTTTTGATTGTTCTAAAAATGAAATTGAAACACCATTTGCGAGTAATGGAGCATTTACGGAAATTGCGCCAAGACCAGATTGGATACTCTGCCTTACAACACTTTTAGTTCTCATAACTAATTTATTTTGTTTTCCATCATCGGGGAGTGAATGGAATGTGAGAGCTACATCACTTAATTCATAATAAACTTGGTTATTAGCATCAGTTCCGAATAAAGCATCATTGTTTCTTGCGGTTCTAATACTAATTTTTAAATCTCCAAGTGTTTGATTTCTTAAATTTACATCACCTCCTTCTTCACCTCTTGATGTTTGATTAAGAAGAAAATAAGGTTTAATTGAGAATGATTGAGCATCTGTTGTATTAGTTGTATGAGGTGTAAGAACCATATCTTCGTTTACTTCACCATAAAATACGGCTTGGGATAATGCGAGATTTTGACTTCTTAATTCACAAGAATTCGCAAGATTAGTCATATCATCGCGAGTATTAAAACCAGTTGCGGTCATCTTCATACATCTGGGCATTTCTTGGGCAAATTCTAAAATACCTCTACTTTGTGATGATGTTTCATAAGATTGGAAAAAAGCATTTGCCCCTATCATATTATCAACGAAAATATTATCGGCTAATGTTGCTCTATCTGTTCCAGATTTATAAATTTTGACTTTTCCTTCAATTCTAATAGTATTACAAACTAATTTTCTCATTGGAAAAGTTAAATCAAAATCAATATTACTATTTTCTCCAATTGTCGCCCTTTTATTTATAGGAAAAACCTTATGTATCCTAATATTTCTACTCATATAATAATTATTAGATATTTTTTTTCGTTAAAATAATTTGTTCATAGAATATATATATTATACAAAAATACAAAAAATACAGTTTTTTTAAAAAGTATTTTTAATATTTATCATTTATTATTTTTATTTATTTTTAATTTTTATAAAATAGTTTTGTTTATTTTTGTATGTTTTGTATTTTTGTATTATAATTAAAAACTTGCTTCTATTTGTTTGAATACAAAAGCATTATTAACTCCGTTTCCTGTAGGTGCTTCTATTTCATATTGAATTATTTTTTGTGCTGGTGAAAGTGGAATTGTATTTGGTATCATTAATAATGATTTGCTTTTATCTAAATCTCTTTCAATTTCAATCAAATTTACATTATCCGCATTTCTTAATCCGTTAAGGTCTCCCAACATTTCACCGTTATTCATCATACTTCGTGAAAGTTCATCATAATATAAGGGGGCATTGGGTTTAACTGGTCTATCAGTAGTAAGATTATCATCTAAAACTACTCTATATTCTGTAACATCTTCATTAATTGAATATAAACTTTTTTGATTATTGAACATAAATAATGAATTAACACAAGATGGAGGTAGTTTATAAGAATTACTGAATGATGTATTTTTATTTCCGTTGGTTTTTTCAGTCACATATGATAAAAATCTATATCCTCCGCTATGGTCTAAAGTTTTTTCAAATTTCTGAACCATTACAACATCTAATCCAAGATATTCAATTGAACTTGTTGTTCCTGCTGGAACAATTGCTTCTAAACTGGAATTAACCAAAGCACCACCTGATTTATGATTTAAAACTATTGTAACTACACCTGTTGTAGCATTTCTTGAAATGGATTTAATAGTTGATTGGACAACATCATTAACCCCATTATTTTGAGTTAATTGAACTTTCTGTGATATCCAAAATGGAATAGGAACTAAATTTTGAAATCTTTGTGATAATGTAATAGTATCAGTATCTCCTGAAACTGTATCTAATCCGACTTTTTCAACTATTTTACAAGTAACACCAGTTAAAGCACCACCAGTTGTAGCTGCTGATAAAGTGATAGTGGCTTTTTTAGTGTTAACATCATAAGCAACGGAACTTACACTATTATATGCTAATTTACCGCCTCCGTGTGAAATCTGTATTTCATTACCAACTGAAAGTGGAATATCAAATTGAGTTTCATAATCATCAGTTAAAACAAGTTGGTCAGAATTATTAATATCATTACAAGCAACAGATGAGTGATTACCGATAATTTGTGATTGGATATTATTAATATCTAAATCAACTTGAAAATTTAATTCACCTGTTTTCATTAAATCAACTTCTTCTAATTTAGCTATACCATATAACTGACTTAATTTAATTGGAATTCTTGCCATTACATTTTCACTTGCTTCATCACCATCACCGTTTAATAATCTAAAAACACCACCGCCTTTATGATTAAATCTATCATATTCTTGATATAATGAATTATACATTAAAGATTTTTTTTCATCTCTTCTTAAATGGTAGTGATTAAGGGTTGACCTTAAAAAATTAACATCTTGGGTTTCTTCAATAATTGGGATATTATCGGACATTAATTTACAATTTTTTACAAGAGCAACATTATATGTAGTATTTTTTGTATCTCCTTTATAGTTTAAATTTACATTATAAACACCTTCACCTTGTGTTGGGTTGCCATCGACTGTTGGTATTCTTACACTTGCTTCTAAATATGATTTTTCCATATCAACAACTCCTAATGAAGAAGGAACACGAATATTCACCCTACTACTGCCTGATGTATATGGGGCACTTGTAGTTGCTGGTATTCTTACAATTCTTTCATTACTTGACATATTTATATTATAATTAAATAGAAAATAATTATAATTATTTTATATAAAATTAAATTAATTATTTTAATAATATTATAATACTTATTTTTAAAAATATTCGTAGAATTATTATTGACTTGGTCTTAATCCAAAACCGACACTTGGATTTATAATTTTTGGTGGGGCGACTGGGTTATTGTGATGTTGTTTTGTTCCAAAAAGTGAAGCAAATAAAGCACCGATGCCTAAACCAGCTTCAACTAATAATCCAATTGGATTGTCCTCACCTGCCCCTGTTTCGGCAAGTGTTTCCATACTATCTTCAAATCCATCTTCTACAGCATTAGTTTTTGGGGCTTCGTCTGCTAATGATGGTTTTCCATCTTCCCCACCATCTGGATTATCGGTTTGTGCTTTGTCAGCTGCTGAATTCGCAGCATCTGATTTTGAATTCATAGCATCTTGACCTGATTGTGCTTGTGATGCTTGTTGATTTGCTTGTTGAATATCACTTTGTCCTTGTGGTGTTCCACTTCCAAAACCTTGTCTAATAGTTCGGGGTTGAGAAAATGGATTAGCATCAGCACTTTCTGGAATATCAACTCTTAATGGATTTTCAGTTCTAATATTTAATTGGTCAAAATCTGGGAGTGATGACCTTTCATTTTCGGTTAATTCTACAGAACCTTGATTTTCACTGACGGCTGGTGTTGTTCTTGTTGATACTGATGGATTTTCAGATGCTACATTTGCTCTTGGTTGAAAGTTTTGTAATCTAAAAGCATTATCTTCTACATCTCCTTCAATGGGATTGCTTGTTCCTGCTTTATCTTGAAAACTATTTGTTAATCTACTTCGCATACTATCAACACTTTCATCACCGCCGTCTGATGGATTTGCTCCTCCATTTCTAACTCTATTTCTTAATCCTTCTTGACCTCTTTTTAATAAATCTTCACCTTCATCTTGTAATTTTGCTTTTCCTTTTTGATATAATTGTTTAGCCCAATCTTTGGGATTAGAACCTAAAAATTTTACAATTTTAGCACTATTTTTTAGTCCTACTTTTTCAAAACCTTTTGAAATTAATCCCATACCACCGTGTCTAATCATTTCTTCACTCATAGGAGCAACCCCACTAATAATATTATCTCTGGTTTCTTTTTCTTCGTCTTCTTTTTCTCTTTCGTCTTCAACTCTTTGTCTATATTTTTGAGATTGGTATTCACCAACATTTGAGGCTAATTCATCATAATATGATATATTCATTTATATTAATTAATGTTAGATTATTATATTTTTTATAATTTAATTAAATTCATAATGAATATTTTTATTTTTTTCTAATTATTTATAATATATATATGCCCAAAGTTTATAAAATGATTGATAGAACGGATAAATTTACAAAAGAATTTTCAAATGGTATTCCTTCTATGCCATTTCGTGTCTTAGCCGTCGGAAAAACTGGTAGTGGTAAAAGTAGTGTGGCAATTGGTAATTTATTATTAAGAAAAGATTTTTATCGTGATTGTTTTTTACCTGAAAATATTTTTATTTTTACTGGGTCAAGAGGAGACCCAAAAATCCGCACGATAGCAAAAGAATTAGATATAGATAAAAGTCAAATTATTGAAGGATACGACGAAGAAAAAGCAAAAGCAATTTATGAAATGATTGTTGATGAATATAATAAAGCAATTGATGAAGGTCGTCAACCTGAACATTTCTTGTATATTTTTGATGATTTATCATATACAAATTTTTTTGCCAGAACTAAAAAAAATTCAATTATTGATAAAATCTTCGCAAATGGAAGAAAATATCTTATTAGTTGTATAACAGTAGGACAAAAATTTAGCAGTCTCAATACCCAGCTGAGAGAGAACACTTCAACCGCCATCTTGTTTTCTTGTTCTAATAAACAGTTAGACTTGATAGAACAAGATTACAATTATTTACCAACAAAAAAAGCATTTTTTCAAATGTTTAGAGACCATACAAGTGATAGTAAACACGATTTTATAGTTATTGATTTTTCACAAAAACATCAAGATGACATTTATAGAAATATGGATTTTAAAAAAATATGTGCTTGTAAATATAAAAATGTAAAAAAAATGTGTGATGGTATAGAAAAAAATTAATATAATATTATATTCTATGAATAATATATATGAATGATAATCCACCTTATAAATTAGTTGTTTATTCTGGGGGAAAATGTGGCGGTAGTTCTTTATATTCAAGTTTGACAAATATTATAAATTGTATTTTTATTCATAAAGATGAACAATATATAAAATGTAAAAAACTGGGTATATATCCTTTTAATAAACCACAAAATAATTTAAATTCAATATTTGAAAATGTTTCTAATGAATGTATTTTTATAGATGTTTATAGAAATCCGATTGATAGATGTATATCCGCATATTTTCAAAATTACGAACATAATATTAAATATTTTAATATACCAAAATTTGATAAATTAGAAGATGAAGTCAATTACTTTAATTTATTTATATATCATAAGCTTGAAAATTATGAAGGATTTGAAGAAGTATTGAGGCATTATAATATTGATAAATTACATAATATGGGTGATTATTGGATTTTAAGAAAACATAATAAAACATTTTTAAGATTAAAATTTAATAAAATAAATGAATGGGAAAAAATAATTTCAAATGAATTAAAATTAAATATTAAATTAAGAAAAGAAAATATGTCAAATAATAAAAGTTATTATAATAAATATATTGAATTTAAAAAAATATATTATAAAAATTTTATATAATATATATATATATGTCAGTAAAATATGATAATTGGAACGAATGGTATCAAAACGAAAAAACAAATATTAGCAAAGAATATGCGGATTTTGTTATTCACCCTGCTGGATTACAAGGAAATGATGAATGGGAAAAAACAGGATTAGAAAATTGTATTTATACAATTAATGAAATAAATTTAAAAAATAATGAAACAGTTTTAGAATATGGTTGTGGTAATGGTAGAATATTGAAACATTTTAATAAATTACATAATGCTAATGCTTATGGTGTTGATATTGTTCCAGAGTTTGTAAAAGAAGCAAATGATTTAAATTGTGATGCCTATTTATTAGAAGATTTTTATATAAAAGTTGATAAAGTTTTTTCATTAACCGTATTTATTCATTTACGACAACTACAAGCAAGAACAGCATTATTATATATTTATGACCATTTAATTGATAGTGGAGAAGCACATATTCAAGCTTTAATTTATAATAAGGATAAAGATGCTAAAAATTTTAGTGATATGACTTGTTATACTGAAGAGACTTTTAGAAGTTTAGCGGAAGAGTGCGGGTTTGAAGTAGTTAAATTATTTACAAATGATGGTGATATTGATAAAGGAAAATATGGAGCTAATCACAATAAATATCAAATTTTAAAAAAAAGTGTTTTATATCGTAATTAAATATATTTTTAAAAATTATATATATAAATTATTTTGTATAATATATATATATATGAATATTTTATGTTTTTTAGAATTATATGCTTTAAAAAATAAATCAGGCGGTGAATTATACATTCACAACATATTAAAAAAATTATCAGAAGAAAATTCTTCAAAGAAGCCTTCAAAGAAACAAATTAATGTTTTATGTGATGGCAATGATGAACCAGTTAAATTTAATAATATAAATGTATATGAAACAAATGAAGTAATAGATAAAAGATTACAATATATCGATAAATGCGATATATTAATTAGTCAGTTAAAATATGGGGTTACAGCAATAAATTATGGATTAAGTAAAAATAAAAAATGTATTTTAATTTTACATTCTTATTTGAAAGATTATGATAAATTAGTTAATAATCCAAAAGTAATAAAAATTTTTAATTCAAATTATGTTTATAAACAATACAATAATATAGAAGGAGAATATTATATAATTGAACCCATAATTGATTATCCAAAATATGAAAAATTATTTAATAAAAATATTGATTGTAGAGAATATATTACAATGATTAATCCATCATTTTCAAAAGGTGGTGATGTATTTTATCAATTATGTAAATATTACAAAGATAGAAAATTTTTAGTTTGTGAAGGTGGATATTTAAAACACACCCAACCATTAAAAAAATTTAGAGAATTAAGTAATGTATTAGTGATTAAAAATACAGAAAGAATAATAGAAGAAGTTTATACAAGGTCAAGGATTGTAATAATGCCTTCAAGATTAGAGACCTATGGTATGGTCGCTTGTGAAGCTGCCAGTTTGGGAATTCCTGTTATATTAAATAAAAATACTGGATTATATGATAATATTGGAAAGATTGGATTATATGCTGATACACCAGAAAATGAAGTAAAAAATATAAATCAAATAAAATCTTATACAAAATTAATTGAAATATTAGATGATTTGCCAACTTATATAATATGGTCGGACTTTTATAAAAATATCTCAAAAGAAAAATATGAAAACCAATTAAAACAATTAAATCAAATTAACTCAATCCTTTAAAAATATTCTTATAGATATTCTATAAGAATTTATTTCTAATTAATTATAATATAAATATGTCATTAAAAGTTATTGAGTTAAAACAGACCGACCCGTTGGCATCAGTAAATCAAAATGGTGATTATCAATTACAGACCACCGAAAAAGTATTAGTTCCTCCAAATTCTGAAATAGTTATGAAAAAATGCTTTTTAGATACATCGGCATTTAACACACAACAAATTATAGTATCAGAACCTTTAACATTAGAATTTGATTTTATTGATTATGTTGTAAATAATACTGGATTTCAAAATATATCAACCGCTTTACTTGGTTCATCTGGTGCTGGGGGAACTGACCAAGTCCCAGCAGGAACAGTTGGAACTGGTTTACCTATGTTTAGATGTAAAAAAAGAACCACAGGAGGAGCAGATGAAAGATTATTAACAAATTTAACATTTTTGAAATCATTTACAGGGACAGGGAATGAATGGGGTAATAATCAACAATTAACATTTCAATATAAAGATTATTCAAATAACACAAGAACATTTCATATTACTTTACCAGTTTTAAAATCAACTGACCCATTATATGTTCAAAATGAAAGTTTAGCAGTTTTGAATAATTCAGTTAAAGATATAACACCTGCCGATATACAAAAAAAAGCAGGATATCGTCCATTTGTTGGTGGTGGTGGCGGTGGTATAAATTCAGGAATTGGTTATAAGGCAGTTCCGACGGAAATTTTTGAGATTGTTCAAAATTATGGAGATGCTAATCCAATTACTAAAATATTACCAAAAGGTATTTATCAACCTGATGAATTAGCACAACAAATAACACAATTATGTCAAGAAGCGAGAGAAGGAGATATATTTACATCAGGAGATAATTTTGTCGGTGGTGATTTTATGAGAGAAGTAAAAAATCAAACTGGCGATGATTGTTTCGCTTGTGGTTTCCCAGCAAGTAAAGGAAATAATAATCCTGATAATATGGATGCTTTGGGTGCGGTTTTTCAATTTGGGGCGACTGGTTATTATAGTGGAGCATCACAAGTAGCCTTAGAATATCAAGAAGAATTTAATAAATTTGCTTGGTCATTTAATGTTTTACCAAATTATGGTGCTGATAAAAAATTAGCAGTGAGTAAAGGGACTTTTGCTGAATTTAAAGGATTTAATGACAATACTATAGACCCTTATGGATATTATGAACAAGTTGGTGGAGGAATTATATTTACTTCATTAAGATGTAAAAATCCAGATGGAACACCAAATCCATTTTGGACTGATACATTAGGTTTTAATTTACAAGAATTATGTCCTCGTCCAAAATATTTAAATAATATTAGAGGGTCAGCAACCGTTCCATCAGCACGAGAAATTGGCTTCCCAATGATAGATAGTTTATTTAAAGTAGGTGAAACAGTAACAGGTCCATTATTAATTACTGATATGAATATCGTAAAAGGAAGTAATTATCAAAAAGCTGGTCAGATTGTTTCAGAAACAACAGTTGAGAACTTTACATCACTTGTAGCAGAAAAACAAGTATTAGAAGCCAGTGTTTCAACTGGATTTTATTTTATTGATGTATTAAGTAATTTTACTAATGATATAATCGGAATAAATGAAAGTTTTAAGCATACCGTCGGTATTGTATCTAATTATTTTAATGAAAATAGTTATACAACAGGCACAGATGCCGACACATTGATTTATACTCATCGTTCAGATTATCCAATATATTTAAGTAATTTTCATATTAGAGTATTAGATAGTAATAGAAATTTAGCATCAAATCTTGGAGAAAATAATGTAGTCTTTTTAGAAGTCCGTCAAGCCCTTCCACCATTACCGCCAATAATGCCGAAGAAAGAAGATGATGATAAAAAGAAATAAATATATATATTCAGATAAAATAATACAAAAAATACAAAAAATACAAAAATTTACAAAACTTTTTTTAAAAAATAAAAAATAAAAAAAAAAATAATTATAAATATAAAAAAAGGTTTGTGAAAAAAGTGTATTTTTTGTATTTTTGTATTTTTGTATTTTATTATAATATCTAAAAATAAATATCTAATTGAGAGTATATAACATAATGTCGGATAATGAAAATGAGATATTTGAAAAGCCAAAAGTTAAAAAGGTTAAAAAAGAGCTTTCAGATGAAAGGAAGCAAGAATTAAGAGACCAATTAAGTAAAGCACGAGCCGTAGCAAAAGAGAGAAGAGAAGCAAATAAAAAAAAAGTTGATGAAATGGCAAAATCAGAAGAACCACAGGATATTACAATGACAGAAACAGAAGGTGATATAGATAATTCTATGAATAATACAGTAGCCCCAGCATCACCAGCACCAGAAACAACAGATGATGAAACTAATAATATATTACAATTACAAATGGACATAGAAGAAGCAAGACTAAAAAAAAAAGAAAAAACGGACAAAAAGAAAAAAGGAGTTTTTGCCAATAAAAAAAAACAATTAAATTTAGATGAATTAGTTGAAAAAAAAGTAAATGAAAAACTTTCTAAATTAAATAATAAAAATTTAGAAAATTCAAGTAAGCCACAAGAAAAAAAGGTTTCAATTCAAGAACTACCAAAACCAGAAGCACCAAAACCAGAAGCACCAAAACCAAAGGCTAAACCTATTTCTTCTTTTTCCCGTCCTTGGTGGACGAATTAGATTTAGTATTTTTATTATTTGATTGCTTCCTTGGAAGATTTTTAATTTCAAATAATTCATTCTCCTTTTTCTTTCTTGGTGGTTTTTTAGGTTTCATTGCTTTAACAGCATCATTATAATATTTTCTACTGCTATTATACATTATTATTTAACATTAGATTTTAATTTACCAACTACTAAAAAGATATCATTTATTTTTTTAGTTCTAAATGAATTTTTATCAAATTGTGATGGTGGTCTTTGCCTAAATCCATAATAATTTGCTCGGCTCATACCCGCTTTATATTCATCTATTTTTTTACCTCTATAAAGGTGATTATATCCTAACTTTATGACTTTTTTTTCAGCATCTGAAATAGAATATTTTTTAGGAACTACGACACTTTGAACAACTAATGACATATATAATATAATATAATATTTTTTTTTTATTTCTAATGTTAATATATTATGGATAACAAAAATCAAAAGAATAAATTAAAAAGGTCGGAAGCCCTAATTAAGGCACAAAGAAAATATTATCAAAAAATAAAAGATGAAAAAAGTGAAGTTTATCAAAAAATAATGAAAAGACAAATAGATTATTTAAAAAATTATAGAAAAAAAGTAAAAGTTGAAAATCCTTCAAGATATAATCAAATAAAAGAAAAAGATAGAATTCATTCTAATAAATATTATCACGAAAATAAAAATAAAATATTAGAACAAAGAAGAGTTATTAGATATAATAAAAGAGATGAAGCCTTTGAAAAATTTTTAAATGATAATATTATAGAAGAAATGTTAGAAATAAATCTCTAAAGATTATATAAATTCATAAATGAATAAATAATTTAAAAAATTTTTATCTAAAATATATATATAAATGTTTTTAATCGGAATTCCATTATCCAACGGAGAATTACATATTGAAACAATGAAAAGTATAATGAATTTTCAGGACAAATTAATGTTATGCGGGGTAGCATCAGATATTGAATATAATATTGGTTCATTAATTACAAGACAAAGAAATGATATTT
>JAAHTH010001869.1_pt1 | contig 13677 bp, 5 predicted proteins | sample 6116091 | NCBI WGS metagenome assembly JAAHTH01 (sample SAMN13939990, study PRJNA603662) | sponge metagenome | isolation source: marine sponge | host: Mycale hentscheli | place: New Zealand | collected 2006
TATTGGTGAAATTGATATTGTAAATAATGTAGATAAAGCCGGAGAAGCTTATACGGAATTATATATTAATGTACCAACAGAAGTAGGTAGAACTCCCACTATCCTCTTTGATTCTGTATCTGATACGAATTATCAACCATCACTAAAAATTCAAGGTAGCAGTGAGTATATAATGGGAAGAAATACTGCAACTGTCCATCCACAAGGTTTAGATATTTTAGCTTGGTATGATTATGATCAACCTTTACAAGGTGCAGGGCCAGCTGGATATACAGACCCTGATGCAAATTGGATGGATGAAGCAACACCACCAAACACCGTTGATGCATATTTTACAGAACCGACTTCGTTTACTAGTGCTCTTAATGCTAATATTAGAAAATATCCTGCTGATTATAATAATCCTCCAGGCTATTCAGGCTCTGCGTATGTAAGATCTGAATTAGATGGAATTTCAGTTGACTTTAATCCTAATGATTATCAACAGATTGTTCAAGATCAAACTATAAGTACTATCCCACAGTTTAATGGAACCGACTTAGCTCAGTCATTTGAATTTAATTCAGTCTTAGTCTATTATGATATGGTTGATTTAAGTGATTCTTCTAAGACAAAAACTAATTTATATGGAATTTTAATATTAGATAATATTACACCAACAACTGATGGTGGTTATATTCAAAGATATCCAAAATATAAACCTAATATTACAACTGGGCAAAATGGTAATAGTTATGGATTTAAAATTAATTTAAGATTTGATGCTTCCCCTGGTACTGCAGGTATTGATACAATTGTAAATGATTACAATACCTTCTCAATGGGATTATTTTCAGATGCCTCAGCTCAGTTACAGGCATCAGCTCAAATATTCCAAAGACAGCAATTAGAAGTTACAGATATAGCAACCAGATTAAATGCAGTTGAAAATACATTAAATTCTGTTAGTACTTCTGCATTCTTACAATCTCAAATTGATAATTTACAAACTCAATTGGATAATGCTTCATTGGCATTTGCAAGTAGTACAACTTTATTAGATTTAATTGCTAAAAATTCTGATGAAATTCAGGCATTGGCTAATGGTGAAGTTGCAACCACATTACAATATAATACAGATGTAGTTAGACAAGGGACTGGTATTACAGTAAATACTAATACACCTAATCAGATTCAAATTTCTAATAATGTACAGGCATATAGTTTTATGGTTCCGTTTGATAGTAGTGAAATTCAAATTACGCCAACTGCTCCACTGAATCTTAACGTTGTTAATCCTCAAGTATTTACAACATTAGGGACATATACTAATATGTTAAGATTAGATACTATTAATCAAGCAAATGGTGATCTTTCAATTTACATTGATGATACAACCGTTCAATGGAGAACTGGTCAAACAATTAGATTAACATTTAACAACGTTCTTTTAATGGGATCAAGAGATATTAAAATATATACTGATGCACCAAGCAGACTTAATAATGGGAGCTTTGGTAAATTAGCTGCAACAATTCCTAATACAAAAATAAGCTCATTACCTATTATTGATTTAATCTGTACTGAACAAGGTGTATTAACATTTGTATATGATTGCATCAAATAAATATAAAAAGTAAAAATAGATAATGGCTGAAAATAATTCAATACAAACTTTACTCCCGGAGCTTCTTAGACTTTTTAATAATTCATTAGAAAGCTTTGAGAAAGTTAATGAGGCTATTACATCAAGCCGAGATTCAGTAACTGTTAATATTCAAAATAATGACGGCACTAATTCAAGATTAACAATACCAAGTTTCGGTTATCTTAAAAATTCAGTCGATAGATTAAACACCAACATTAATACTATTACTAATTTTAATGATGGCAATAGTTCTATTAGATTATCTGATGGTACATTTAGAAAATTAGTTTTAGCTAAACTGCCAACAGAGGCGCAAGACTTAACTGCTATAAATTCGATTAATGAATTTGATATTAAACCTAATTGGTTTTTTGAAGAATTAATTAACCCTTTATTATATGTTTCTTTTGACATAACTGGGCAAGCGCCGATTGATACTGAAAGAGCAATTATTCAAAGATATATTTTAGATACAAATACGCAAAGCAAAATAAATTATTTTGAATCTCAATATAACGGCAATGCTGTAATAGATTATGATACATTTTTACAGGAAATTGTAGAAAAGAATATATCTTATGTATTAGATGAAGCTGTCGTAGATTTACCACCAAGAGATAAAAGATACTCCGGTAATTTCAGTGTAATAAGAATAGGTGAAGAAAGTGTTACTGAAACAGTTAACGGCGTTGAACAGACAACAGTTCAAAAATTATATAAACTTAATAAAATATTTTATACAGATTCTGAAGCAGATTTTCCAGATACGGTGCAACTTAAAGTTGGTGATAGTTTAGAAGTTATTTCTACGCCTATAGATACAAGATATACTGTTACTCAAATAGATTCGAGTACCAATTCAGTTATTGTAAGATTACAGGAAGGGCAAAGAACTATAAGCATTGGTGCTGATGTTTTAAAAATAGGATCTGCGCTGAGTGATACATTAGAAGTTGATGTTACAGTTGGATTTAATGAAAGATGTGTAACTTTTATTAAACCTATAGATCCAGATTCTAAAATACCTGCAGTTAATTGGTCTCCAGGTAGTGGTTTTTATACAAATAATTTAACTACAATTAATTCAGCAGGAGAAGCCCAAACGTTAGCAGATTATTATCAGCAAAATGCAGTAGACTTTGGTAGGTATTTATTATCATTTGCACAAGACAAGATGCCAACGAGTAGAGAAGGGTTAACACCTAATGCCCCAGTATTAAGTCCTGACGACTTTACAGTATCATTAATTAATGGGCAAGTTAGCAATTCAGATGCAATTGTACAACTTAAAGATTTAAATAATCAAAAAAATACTATACAATCTACATTAAGTGAATTGGATGTTGCAATCGCGCAAAGTAGAACAAAGATACAAACCACTAATTATACTACAGAGGTTGAAAGGGATGCAGATAAAAATGCATTACAAGGATTAATTACAGAGAGGGCTTCACAGGCAAAATTATATTCATCAGTCGTAACAGAAATAGATTCTTTTTCTTCAGATAATTCAGTAAGTAGTATTACACCTAAATATCGTGTAAGAGGATTTTGGGCAATGCCTGCTGAAAAATCGGCACCTGATACCGGTGTACAGGATATTATTAAATTTAAGTATCGTTATAGATATCTTTCTGCAGATGGTGCAGCTAATCCTGTTAATCAGTTTACTTATACTGATGGGAGTGGAACTAGCCAAGGTGCATTTTCTAATTATGTAATAGTAGATAGTGTATTAAGACCTAGAACAAAAAATTCTATAACAGGCTTATATGAATGGACCCCAATAGACGATGATAATGCGGACTCGGTAAATATTAATCAATTAGATATTCCAATTAGAAAAGGGGAGCAAGTTGAAATACAAGTTAAATCTATATCTGAAGCAGGGTGGCCATCTAATCCATTAGAAAGTGAATATAGTACAGCAATAAGAGTAGAGTTTCCAGCAGACCTAAGTTCTGATAGTGCTATTGAATCTATCTTAGCACAGAATCAAGAAGATTTAGCTCTAGTTGCATTAAATGAAAATTTAGAATCTATTGGATTACCTACTCACTTAAGTAGTTCATTTACTGCAAACGAAACTTATTTTGCTCATTCATCACCTGTAATTGCATCAGGTTTTTTATCAGAAAATCAAACGCCAATAGATTTATTTACTAAGCTAAATGAAATGCAAAATCAATTAGATCTGTTTGCAGAAATATTAAGTAGTGCGCAAGGTGAGCTAAATACTACGTTAGTTGATGATACTGGTAATACATATAACTTAAGAAGAAATTCTACAACAAAAATATTTGCTGGATTTTATGGGCAAGAAGTAAAAGGGCTAGATGATCCTAGAGGGGCCATAGTAACAAAAACATATTTTATTAATATTGGTAATCGTTCCCAAACTGCTTTACAATTACTTGCAAGAATTACAGGTAACCGCTCTAGGATGGTAAAACAATCAGAAAACCCTGCATCTTATAATGCAACTACAAGTAGTGTAGGAGATCTTGTTAATGGATCTACAATTTTACCAGCAACATATTCATGGTTAGATAATAGTCAGATTAATCAGTCTAATGATAGAGCTACGTTTAGAGGTGATGATACGGATTATAATACAATAAGAAAATATGATTTAACTCCAATTCTTTTAACCAATCCTGATGTTACTGCAAATACGAGATATGGGCAAAGGGTATCAATACCACCTTATCAATCTACACAGAACAAAAATCAATTTATTTACAGTAGATACTCTGATGTATCAGCTGAAGGGGATTTTTATAGTTATATTAACCCAATAGGAGATTACACTTTTAATTTGGACACTATAGAAAATATTTATAGTGCACCATCAGATAGTGGGGCATCTAATCCTACAACAGAATTTATTTGGGGTGGAGGATTTATGGCTACAGGATTACCAACTACATCATCTACTTATCCTACTAGTGATGATGTTGTTCAAGTATCTATTGCTCACCCATTCTTAGTAAACTATGCTGCATATAGAGATGCTTATATTGCTTTAACTGGTGATAGTTCTACTTTGCCGGCAGTTCTTCCTGCTGGTGGAATTGATTGTACCATTGGTGGTGTAGGTGCAGGAAGAGGTACAGGTGCAGTTTTATTTAGACAATCAAAATTTGGGCCATTAACAATTGATGATACTTATGGAAAGCAACAGGCAATATATCTAAATGAAAATGTTACTGATTTATATAATCTGTCTACAGGTAATGGCGGGGTTACACAATTAATAGTACCTTTTGATAGTGGGCAAACATTACAAGCTAGCCCATCATTAACTTTACCTGAATTGGCTCCTCTGTGGGATACTACTGATCCTAATTATATTACGGGTGGATATTCTCGTAATGCAAAAAATTCATTTGATGGTTTTGATCAATATACATTAGGAAAGCAAAGTTGCGGTTCTTATTTATTTATATCGGCTGATAATCATTTAAACATTCAAGTTGACGGTGATTCTATTCAGTCTAGAGAAGTAGTACAATTTGGTCAACAGAACGCAGTAAGCATACCATTAGTATTTCAATATAGAATGACTGATTATTTTGGAACAGTATCAGGTAGTGGTTTAGGTAATGTTGGTGGAGATTCAACCGGATCTACTGTTAACCTTACTTATAGTAAAAAAATAGGTTTTGACTTATATCCTAATAATTCAGATGTTGTACAGTTTGACGTAGAGTTTTCGGCTAAGTATAGATCTGATAGATTAACTTTAGATGTATTCCCTAAAGCGACTGTTACTAAAGGATTAAATGATTTAGAAAAAGTAGTAGCTGGGTTAAGACCTTCATTAACACAAACCACAGTATCTCGTAGAAGCGGTGGTGGCGGTGGAAGCAGTAGGGGAGCTAATACTTTCATTGGGGAAGCAGACCTGTAATTTAACCATTGCTATATCTTTTAGTGAATATATAAAAAAAGTGAAAGATAAATGGCTGAAAACCTATTTGACAAAGCATCATACAGTTTAGTTAGAACTAACCCTAAATTAACAGCTAATGTAAAAGTTGTATCTGACGGTACAGATATTTACTTAGAATCCTTCAGTGCTAATACTCGCCTATCCTCTAAAAAGTTTAAAGCATTTAAAGTTGACGGTACTAGTACTTATGACCAGGATGTTTTTAAATTTTTTGATAATGGCAAATTTCCTAAAGAAGCCGCATATGAGATATTCCAAGAATATGAGGATGATGCTGTACTTTCCAATTATCGTAATCAGTATGAAATGTTTTATTGTGCAGGAACCAGATCTGTGGCATCAGAAAGCTATTCACAGAGCTTAGGTACACTAGCACCTCTATGGTTAAATGAACAAATCCCAAAATATTTTGTAATTTTTAGATTAGATAATCCAGCTGCTGTAAATAATTTTAGAGCAGATACAGAAAATGCTAATACGGCATCAGCCCAAACTTCAGTAGATTTTAATAAAAACGTTTTAGAGAATTGTACTGCAATTAAAACATTTGATTTAACTGAAGGTACCGCGCTAGGATCTTATATTAGGAATTATAGAAATCAAGAAAGCTTTCCAGAAGTTCCACTTAATATGACATGGAGAAAAGATGAGCCAATTTTATGGAATGGAATATCTTATAAGTCTGGTGGGTTTACTAGTTCTGGTAATTTTGCATATAAAGATATGGTCGTTAAAGATTCTACTATTATGCAAGATGAATATTTATTTACACAAGGATTTCAAAATAACGGTATTATTTTAGCTAATCTATTAAATATGGAATTTTTGTTTGATGATCCTACTGCCGATGACTATTCTATAAATAGGTATTTTGGAATGTATGTTAATGATATTGAAGAAGGGCAATTTGATATATCTGGTGAAGCTTTTTATAAAGGAACTCATATTGAAAAATCACAACAGCCTACTATAACAACAATTACTGAAGTGTCGCAGTTTTTAAATACACCATTTGAAATGACAAACGAAAATGGTATATTATTATATTTAGATCCTAAAAAAACAGAAACCATTACTGGTCTACCAACACCTAGTCGCGTAGATGAAGTGGAATCTATATTTTATGTTAAAGATAAAGAAGATGATTTTCATACAATTAAAAAAGGATCTAATTGGGATGTTAATCAAATAAGATTATTTGACACTAAAGTAGATATATCTTTATTCACAGGTTATAAGGAACCAGATACTTTTGCTAATGCAACTGTTATTAGTCGTAAGGGGTTAGCGCAGATGTATATAAAGGTATTAGATAATGTAGAAGAAGGTTCAAAAATAAGCTTTTTTGATAGGGTAGATCCAGCAGCCCCACTTTTAGTCGGCGAAATATTTGCGGATAGCACAATGGCTACTATACCAGGAAAATCATTCGAAAAATTTTATAATCCTAACGGAACTCTACAAGAAGTTGCGCAATCAATAACATCTGCAATCAATAGAGGAATAAATGAAAATGATAGATTTTTTGTAGCTTCATATAATGATACAACAGTATATGTTAAGTCAAGATTTAGCGGTAAAAGATTTAATTTATTAAGTTTTAAAATGGATGTTACGTATCCCGAACAATTTGATCAATTGGAAACTTATCCTGCTACTTCATTTACAGGTAATATTAGTAGTGGTTTTGTTGGAGGTAATGATACTAATAATAGTTTATTAAAAGTTGAATTAGGTGACCAAGATAGGTTTGTAAATGGTGATTTTGTACAGACGACTGGTGGTTATGCTGAAATTAAAGATTGGGTTCCATACACAGACGAACCTATATATGATGGATTAGACCAAATAATTGGATATAAAAATATTGATAAGTATGCTATAATTACATGTGATGATGATCAAATAATGGTTACTAGGTCTAACCAAGTGGCTCTTTATTCGGATTATAAACCTTCCTTTGGTAGATTTTCATTTTTTGAAGTTAGAGATTTTGATTTTGATTTTTATAGTACACTTTATAGCGAAGAGGGGGAATTAAATTTTGAATTTAAAAACTATAATGAACTAGGCCCTAATGCACAAGTACCTTATGATATTAATGATTATGTTGGTATAAGTAAAAATCCAGATATTAGAAACTTTTATGATAATGGTGGCTTTTATAATTTAATAGGTTTATTAAAAGATGCAGAAGACCAAAATCCTGATGATGAATATATTAAGAGTGAATATGTCAGGTTAGAAGAAAACTTTTTAACTTCACAGGCTGCAAGTTCTAGAATAGCTCCTTATATAAATAAGTGGGCATGGGTTAATGATGGTAAAGATGTTAGAAACCACCCGTATAGACTTAATGTGAATGAAGCATTTGGTTTAAATAATTTTGGCCCTTCAAAATGGGACAAGGTACAAGAGGCCAGTGGCTATACTCATGAGTGGTATTATTTAACTGAGTTCCCTGAATATTTTACTACTAATGCCATAGAGGAATCCTGGAGTTATGTTGACAAAGCGCCTGTGGATAATCAGGAAGCTAATCCAGCAGCTGGGATTAGTTTTGTACCAGGTACATTCCAAGATACTACAAAAGATGCTTTTAATAATTTTTTTATAATTCAAAAATTTTTAACTGGAGGTATAACATTAATTGATAGACAGCTTAGATATGGTAGATTTTCCGGTGGTGACGAGAAAAATTTTGCAGAAACCTTTCTAAGAGGTGTTAGGATTATAGCTAAGCAAAAAGCAATAGGAACGGAAAAACCTAATTTTGATGCACAGGCTTTATCATATGTACAAGATGAATCATTTAATGATTATAGATTTTCGGTTATGTTAGTTCCTAATGGAAAAGAAAAGCCTGATGTAGAGGTTAAGTTTATAAAAAATGAAAAATGGAAAACTATCGTAATGTTAGTTTTTATTAATTATGATATTAAATGTATTAATGGTAATCCTAATCCTACTGCCCCGCCTCTACAGATTATTGATAGAACAAGTTTGTATTCTCTTAACAGTAATTATAAGACATCGGTCAATTGTGCTCCAACCTTAGGCGGGGGCGGGGAATATCTATATAAACCAACTAATCTTTCAGGTGCATTTTCTTTATCTCAAACTTCTTTTGATAATTCTACAGGCCTGTATATTATTAAAGGCCAGCCTGACCTTAACGGTGTTCCTACCAATTTTGTAAATGATATTAGAATATTAAAAGATGGTACTTATGGGAATATTAAATTTGGAATTAGTGGAATTACATATAGTGTTGAAGAAATTAAAGATGTTATAGATTCTAATACATTTAGAGCATCCAAATTTACTGTTGGAGGTTCTACACTTATAGTACCTACTTCATCACCGTCAAACCAGTTACTTAAGGAGGCTACATATTCAATTCAAGATGGTGGTTATTTACAATATACTAATACTTTAAATCAAGTTTCTTTTGGTGAAATATTTGATGCAGTTAATGAAGGTAATCCAAATATTATATATGAAACAATAGCAAGTGATGGAACTCAAGTTAGAAATTCAGATGGAACTTTAGCTCAAACTTTTGCTATTACATTAAGAGCACAAAGTGATATTTTAAAATCTATTTATGTTGGTGTATTACCTGACCCTGCAAAACCAACTGCGTTTAATTTAGCAGATGTTATAGGGTATGACTTATCTTTACAAAAAACACCTAGAGTAACTCCTATAGCTAGGCATGCTGGTTATTATAGCCCTTATGCTTTGCCTATTTTATCTTTTAGAGATCCTTATCAAAATATAGATTTTTCTACAAGTCCGCCAGATGAGGAGTATAAAAAGAAAGTAATGGATCTTTGTAAATATAAGAATGCACAGTTTAATAGTTCTGATGTTAAATTTGGACAAATACAAAATTTCTTTTATCATAAGGTAAACCAAGAAGATCCTTCTACTGTTTTAGAATTATCAAGAGAAAGTGCATTCCCTAGTTTATATCCTCTTATTGATGAGATAGGTATTAACTATAAAGATTTTTATGCATTTGCATCTAACTGGGAACCTTCATATTTTACTAAAAGTATTGATAAGAGCCGTACACAAAAAGTGATAGGCACAAGATCTATGTTTGAAAGAAAATCATTTTTTGGATCAAAGTATCTTAAGGTACCTGAAACCATTATATTAGAAACATTTGAGCCTTCACCATTTGTAAAGTCTGCAATAAAACAGCCTGACTTAGTTGATGGTACTTTTATGTACTTAGATCAACCTTCGGTAACTATAAATAAAAGAATAATTAGATCTGAAGGTGTAAGGCGAGTTAGAGCTATAAAGAAAAAGCCTTCATCTCCAATAGAAACATTTTACCTATTTAATCAAAAAAGATTAATGGAATATTTATTTACGCCTATAAAAGAACAATTTAAAAAATATATAAAAGACTTGTATGGGTGGGGTGATTTGGAAACTTTAGATGATGATGTAAATCAATACATAAGAGAAAATATCTTAAAGCTTTATAAGGTTGAAAAAGTTGATTTTTATACTTTATCAAGTAGAACAAAAACAGGATCAACTTATACTACAGCAGAATTAACAAATGCACAAAAAATCAGCAACGGGTTAACTCTTAATAACAATGTAGGATCAAAAACCTTAAATACAAATCCATTTGATTTAAAGCTAATATATAATAAAAGAACAGGTTTCTCTGAATCGTATGGGTTTAGTGTAACTATAGTTAAAAAATAATAAAAAGAAATGCCAATCACTATACAAGAAATAATAGCATCAGATACTATTTCACAACTGGTCGATAAAACAAATTTTAATTTTGATCAAATATTATTAAATGGTGGTGGCCCTGCTGGACCCGCTGGACCCGCTGGACCTACCGGGCCTGCTGGTGGAAGAGGACCAAAAGGAACTAGATGGTATGATGATAATTCATCAGTGTTACCAGGTACTGTTCCTACGGCTGTCTTTCCAACTTCAACACCATTAGAAGCTGATTATTATTTACAACTTAATGGCCAAGTATGGGAATATACTGGATTAACATGGTCTGCAACTACTATAAATTTAATAGGACCACAAGGACCAGCTGGCCAAAGTGGTGGTTTTGGTTTAGAATATGGGTCACCTACAGTGTTTACTGATAAGACTGCTGTTTATAATGGACCTATAGGTGAAGGGTTTGGTGCAACTCTACAAAATGAAGGGATTCCTTCTATTATGATTGGTGGTGCTACTGAATATACTAATTCTCTAGGTACTATTCCATTAACTCCTGCTTATATAATTCCTAATGAAGTAGCAGGTGGAACAATATCAAGCACAGTATCATTATTAATTCATCAGAGAGATGTTACTACAAAGTCTATAGTCTTTCATGGAGGAAGAGAAACTACTGCACCATTGGATCCTACTCTTCCAGGAGGTAATCCAGATAATTTTAATCAAACTGATATTAATATTTTATCTAATATTGCTATTGGGTATGATGATAAGTTAGTTTTAAATGTTCCAAAAATTGCTACTACACCGACTAGTACACAAGACTTAGTAGGATTTTATCTTGATACTCCTACTAAAACACAAGAGTTCAGGGCAGGTAAAGCAATTACATTTCAAACTGGTGTTAGAGCAGTTGAAGATTATAACGGAGAGAACTCTGATTTTATTATTAATGTAGGACAAGGTTCTACATTAGCAGGTAATAAGTTTCAAGTAGCTACAGCAGGAACTGTTAATACTACACTTATTCAGGCAGGTGGTGGTTTTCCAGTCCTTTTAGAAGAGGGTGCTCTCACTGGAGTAGTTCAAGTGGTCTCAGGCCTAATTAATTTAACATCATCAGTAAATCAAAATATTCAATTAAATGCAGGTGGGCAATTAAAATTAGATACTACATTAGGTTCAAATCCAGCTGGAACAATAGAATTAACTTCCGGTTCTGGTGGAATTCTTGGGCAAGTAAGTAATGATGGAAATATAACGCTTTCACAAAGTGATTCCTCGGCTACTGCAGTAGGAAACATAAATATTATTAATTCTTCAACTGCACCTAATACAACAACAGGTGGTGATATTTATATAAAGGGTAATAGTCAAATATATTTACAAAATGCAGTTACTTCTGATACAGAAGCGCCTAGTATAGTTATTGATTATGGTTATCATCAATCCAATGATCCAACTAAACCTTTGCTGCCTCATACAAGATTTGCAGGTAGAAATACATGGCAGAGGTCAAATATGAATGTTACGATTTATCCTGATTCAAGCGGAGGAGGGCCTTATCAATTTAATTATCTAGATTCAACCCTTACAAACGCATCTAGTACTTTTAGGAAAACTGGTAGTCAGAATTTAACAGATGTTATAGCTGGTGCTAAATATGAAAGATGGGTTGGTGGTACTGCTACTCAAACTAACGAGCCAATGCACCAAATAACTATTATGCAAGGTAATGAAGGAAGCCCTGCAGGTTATCCTATTACAACACCGTATGAGGCTTATGATAATTCACTAACATTAAAAGTCTCTGCTAAAGATGAGACTAAAGATTATGTTACTATAAGCAAAAATAAGATAGGTGTTGCATCTCCATTAGTATTAAAAAGAACTAATGAGGCAAATAGTACTAATAACTCTGCCCCTGGTTACGGAAATTCGCCTAATTTACAGCGACAATATGGATGGAATCCTCAAGATACAAATCCTTCACCTAATGTAAGTGCAGAAGGAAATATGCCAACTACAGCTGATCTAAATGTTCCTTATATCGAAATTGGCGTTGGTATGGGATTTGGTACTGTGTCTACTAGTAAAGTTGTAAATAGAAGTAATAAGAATTATATGTTTCATTTTCCTGTAGGGCAATACCCAGGGCAGATGATAAGAGTTGTAATGTATAACCAAGCTTATAGGTATCGAATTACTAAAGGTCTAAGCCAGGATGAATATAAGTATTATGGAGATTTTACATTAAGATTTCCACAAATGAGAATGCAAAGACCAATAGGAAGCAGTTGGACAAGTTGGTGGAGTACAACTGAACCTGGGGCTTCACGAGATATAGAATTATCAATGTCTGCCGGTGATGATGTATTAGGTGTAGGAAAAAGAGTAATGATAGACCTAGTATGGAATGGTGCAAAGGCGGCCGTCAATAGAGGATACCCTCAAACAGGAAACGCGGATAATCAAGATATTGCTTTAATAGAATACGGGTGGGATATAAATAGTCTCAGCTTCCTTGCTCAATCATGGAATGTTAACAGAGCAAATACTTCAGGTGGAACAACGGCAACTACCGGTACCACCGGTGGTCCAATAACATAATATTTAAAATAATAAAAATGACAAAAAAAGAAATAAAAGAACTTAACGGCTATGTAAGTAGATACAGGGAAATTCAACTTTCCTTAGATTTAATGCAAAAGAGTATTCAAAGTTTAGCAAAGAAAAGAGATGGTCTTTTTGAAGAAGTAGATGAAATGAAAGGTAAAGAAAAAAAGTTTATTGATAAAATTGCAAAAAAATATGGAGCTACTGAAGTAACGCCTAATAAGTTAATGAAGTATATAAAATGATTTTAATTATTAAAAATATTCTTGGTATTCTAACAGACCCAAAGAACACTAGGATGTTTTTGCTGGGGGGAATCGTAGTGCTATTATTTTTATTGGTTAGGCAATGTAATGAAACTGAACAAGCCAAAGGCGAAGTTACCAGATTTCAAAATAATCTCGTGGCAGCTAATGATACCATTCGTAATTATGTAAATGAAAATGGAGAGTCAGTTGGTGAAATAAAAGGTCTTAATTTATCATTAGAGGAATTAAGAGATAGTCTAGAATATGAAAAGAGTAGGCCTCCTATAACAATTGTAAAATATAAAACAGTTGTAGAAGAGAGAATTGTAGAAGTTCCAGTTAAAACCAAAGATACTGTTGTTAAACAAGATGGTGTAGATTTTAAATCAGTACTAAGCTTTAACTCTAAAAGTAATTGGGCAAAGAGTTCAAGATTAATTGATGTATCTTTACCTTATACATTTACTGATAGTTTAATGTTTGGTTCTGCTACAATAGGATTAAAACAAAAT
>JAAHTH010002572.1_pt1 | contig 13672 bp, 6 predicted proteins | sample 6116091 | NCBI WGS metagenome assembly JAAHTH01 (sample SAMN13939990, study PRJNA603662) | sponge metagenome | isolation source: marine sponge | host: Mycale hentscheli | place: New Zealand | collected 2006
GGTTCACTCGATATCTAATGAGCCTGACTCTCCTAGCTGGAAGCATGACTGTCACGACGTTGTGGGCAGGGGACCAGCCGAATGTCCTGTTTTTGATGTCGGACGACCTCAACACCGCCTTGAGCGGGTTCGGGCACCCTCAGTGCAAAACACCGGAACTGGACCAACTGGCCGATCGCGGAATTCGGTTCGAAAATATGCACTGTCAGTATCCGGTGTGTGGCGCGTCCCGTGCATCGCTGATGTCCGGGTTGTACCCCTACACCAATGGAACGATGGGTAACACCGGAACACTTCGGGGCAACATGCCTGACGTGCTTACCATGTCTCAGCTGTTTCGAAAGAATGGTTACCACGTGGGTCGAATCAGCAAGATCTACCATATGGGCATTCCAGGTGAAATTATCGCGGGAACTGCTGAACGCGACGATCCACATTCGTGGGACGAGGTGGTGAACATCAAGGCTCCTGATCAGAATGCTTCAGGCGAAAAGACGAACTGGTCACCCAAAAACAAGAGTTCACAGAACTTTACTGGCGTCGTGGCAGAAGGTGATGATCTGATGCACGCCGATGGCATGGCCGCCAGTCACGCCATTGATTTTCTTAGACGGCATAAGGACAAGCCGTTTTTTCTGGCATGCGGTTTTGTGCGGCCCCATGTGCCGTTGGTCGCGCCCAAGAAATATTTCGACCGCTATGATCGCGAAGCCATGATTGCTCCAGTGGTGCCAGCGGACGATCTGAAGGACGTTCCCGAAATCATTCGCGATTACAAACGCAACAGTACCACTTACGGTGTCACACCCGCACTGCACAAGGGACTGCTCGAGGCCTACTACGCCAGCATCTCTTTCATGGACGCACAAGTTGGTCGGGTGCTCGATGAACTTGAGGAACTGGGACTGGCGAACAACACCATTGTTGTGTTCACTAGCGACCACGGGTACCTGTTGGGACACCATCATAAGTTTCAGAAACAGCATCTGTTTGAGGAGGCGACCCGCGTGCCATTCATTGTCAGCGTTCCGTGGATGAAGAACCAGCATGGCAAGGCTACGACACACATCACGGAGTTGATTGATCTCTATCCTACCCTCGCTGAATTGTCAGGGCTGACGCCACCGCGTCGCCTGCAGGGTCAAAGCATGTTACCGCTGCTAAAGAATCCCAAATCCGATGATTGGAAAAAAGAGCTTGCCTTTACGATCAGTCGCAGTGGTGGTGAGTCAATCCGTACCCAGCAGTGGCGGTTCACGCAGTGGGACCATGGCAAGGGAGGCATGGAACTTTATGACCTGACAAAAGATCCTGGTGAATTCAACAACCTGGCTCAGGACTCGAAACATGCCGGGAAACTTGAAGAAATGAAGAGGCAGCTTGAATCCACTCGGCGTGAGGCAGGCTATTCGACTGCGCGGTTTGCCAAGAAGAAGAAACAGAAATAGAGTTTTCGCGGGAGTCAAAACCTGACAAATGCAGTCGCAAGATCGGTGATCAATCTGGCTGCAGCGTTGCTTTCAGGAATAGTATCCGGGGAACAAACTGCGAAAACTGAAGACACAAAGCTGAATAAAAATAGCCGCGTTGGTTTTGCCGCGACCTGTAAAATCGAGATCTCTTGAGCGTACCAATATTCGAAGCAGGCATGATCGATTCCCACTTGAATCAGCGACATCGGTACCACAGTAAGATCGTGCTGTCTCTGGATATACAAAGAGAAAACAGTACCGATTGATACGTCAGGGATCTTGAACCTGTCAGTCAGTTTGGCAGACAGGGCTGGTTGAAAACGTCACGGGTCTATTTTCGGATCCCGATCAGCACGGGATCGTGATCCGAACTGCGGTAAGGATCAGCAGAGTAGACCGCCTCGGGATTAAATTCCTGGTTGTAGTCCATGAACCGAGGTTCGTCTGCATTGATGTGCCAGATCGAAACGCCAGTGACATCTGCCGCGAGCGACGCGGTAGCAAAAGCGTGATCGAGGCTGCCGCTTTGAGCGTAATAGACGAACGTATAATTCAAACCGACGGACTCGGAAGGGGCTGACTGGCCCAATCGTTCGTGCAAGTCGACCAAACCATTGGCACGTAAAGCATCGATCGGATCTTCTTGTTGGTAGGCGTTCAAGTCTCCGATAACGAGCACACGAGACTGTTTGGTGTTCTGATGATTCTGTTTGATGTAATCACAAATCGCCAATGACTGCGCGCGGCGTGCCGCGTTGTATGCAGCTTGCCCATCACCTTTGTCTTTGTTTGCTGCGTCGGCATTCCTCGCACCGCCTTTGGATTTGAAGTGATTGACGATCACGGTGAACGGTCTGCCTCCTTGCGTGGAAACGAAGGTTTGTACGATTGGCGTTCGGGCAATCGAAAATGTCTCGTCATCAATCATTGAAGGTTCACCTACGAGAGAGACTCGATCGGCACGGTAGATGATCCCTACCCGAATTGCATCATCACCACCGGGTGAATCACCAAGCCCTACTGGAATGCCACAGCTCTTGTAGATGTTTTTGCCGGCCTTCTTATTGAGTGTTGCAACAAGACGTTCTTCGGCATCAGCGTTGTTTTCCAATTCCATCAATCCGATCACATCTGCTTGTAATCCAGTGATGGCTGCTGTGATTTTTGCTTCTTGGCGAGCCAGCTCGGATTCGGAATCGGCGCCTCTGGCATTATTTTGGCCATTATCAATGGTTGTGAAATAATTCAGCACGTTAAAGCTGGCAACGGTGATGTCTGCATCGCCCACGTCGGGGCGTTCAGGACGTTCAGCAGGTGACCATTGAAGGGGTTTGTTTGACTGAATCATTATCTGGTTGCGCTCTTTGGTCAGGCGACCTGAGACACCATGAACAATCGATCCGATGCGGACGGAGGGATGAGTTTTACCGAGTTCAGGGAATAGCGACAGCGGAAATACATTCTGGTCTGCGGTGCCATCATCAATGATGAGACTTGCGTCGTCATTCCTTTTCTGTGCTTCAGATACTTTGGCTACGTTATTACCACCTACGAAAGAATTTTTGTTGGCATCGGCATCGTTAGGATCGATGCGGCTGGTAGGGACATGGAGACGATTACGTGACACCTTGATTTGCCCACGGCGAGCCAAGTCATAGGTGTCGACAATCGTCAGATCGCCCTTGATCACGATCTGCTTTCCAACATGTGAATCCCAATCCACCGAGTTCAGGTCACCCGTAATCACCACGCTATTATCGTCAGACTGTACTTTTTCGGACGATCGCTCTTCAGCGATAACGTTTGCCGTAAAGCTCTTATGGGGCTGCTCGGGGGGTACTGATTTTCCTGTTTCCCTCTGTGGAGCGCAGCCCATCAGCAGCGAAGTCGAAATCACTACATGCGAAAGAAAGAAATACCATCGGTGGTGGGATGTGTGAATCATGGGTCGCTCGGCTAGGATCTCGAAAACATGAAGAGAACGGATGCGATTTGGGAATGATAGTACCTTAGCAGTCCATGGGCGAGTCGGCAGATTGCGGAGAGGTTTGCGATCAATGCGCAACCTATTCTGTAGTGAAGGATAAACCTCCCGGTCGTTTTACCGACAGTTGGTTTTCTCAAGCTACGGGATGATGGGTGCCTTTATCGTCGCTTCTGTGGCCGTCGACGAAAAAAGGATCCAGAAAAGACAGCCACAGTGCAAAGTGTTTCTTGGAGTGATCTGATTTTCGCGGTTTCTCTAGTCGGTAAAACATCATTCGTTCGATGGTTAGAAGAACTTTGCAGATGAGAACCAACGCTGATTTAAAACCAACGTCCACGAAATATAAGGCCCACACGTCTTTCCCCTCGTCGTCTTTTTCGTGTTTGAGATAGCCAACTGGATCAAGTAGCTGAAAAATGCACGGTTCGGCGTTGTCAAATTCAACGGTACAGACGATGACTTACTTGTTCGCCGGAGACAGTAATCTGACCGCCAGATTGTTCCGTTGATTTTGGCACTTTCTGGTGAACATTCGCTCGAGATTTGCACAACGACGTTTGAAGCAAGCAACGAGCTCATGAGCTGAACGGACTAGGGAAATCCTGATTGCGAAGGCTTAACCGTGTCAGAAATATCCCCTATATATCCCCGCGGCAGTTTTTGGGGGTGAGTCGAGGTCAGCGAGAAAGCTGAAAACCCCGTAAATTGCAGTGCCCAGGGCGGGACTTGAACCCGCATAGCCGTTACCAGCCGGGGGATTTTAAATCCCCTGTGTCTGCCAATTCCACCACCTGGGCAGCTCTGCAATCATCAACAGCCGCGCTGCGAGGTTGACGTCTCAAACGCCCGCGGCTTTGCCCAGAGGCGACGATCAATCGTCGCTTCCGAACCTCCAATATGGTGGCAGATCTGTTGCGATTAGCCAAGTGTCTACACGACTGCGCTTTCTGGTTTTTGGAGAGGAATTGTTTGATTGCAACTGGAACCAGACCTCACGCTCCTTCGTTTGGGATTGATTCGAGCAGGAAAGGTTGGACAGTGCCTATTTAGGACTGTTTGCTGATTACTGCGCGCAAACGGGAGCTGACTTCGAGCAGGGGTTCGGATCAGGTGGCTACTCGCTGTCCATCTGGAAGGTCAGTCTCTGCCAGCCACGGTTGGTCAGTTCTACACCTGACTCTTGTTTTGATGGGGTTTCATGCGGGTTGGAATGCAGTGATTAATACTTTTGATCCAGCAACCGTGAAAATCGAGCTCAATCCTGATGCCGCTTTCTGCACCCACGAATTCAAATTGAAGTGGGCTGCCAACCCTCCTTTGCATTGAGTGTGCCATGGTTGAAAGCATGCGTTTTCAGTCGTAAGTAATCCGGCAAGAAGGCCGAATTGAAGAGTTTGACCTGCATGTCATTTCTATGCTGAGCGGGAACCAAATCGGGATTCGGAGAACATCGGATGGAATCCAACGAAAACAATTACCAGGTCTTGAAAGATTATCTGATCGAGCAAGGTCATGGACTGGAAGAAATCCAGTTGATCATTGCTCGTGTAGAAGACTGCCAGGACATGAGCCAGCACGATTCGATCATGGATTCGATTGGTACCGGTGGCATGGGGACATCGAGGATCTCGTTCGAGAAACGCTGGCTGGATAACAGTCTCCCAGTGCATTTTCGTCTAACGCTTAGCAGGATTAGTCTTCAGATCCTGCCGGCGAATTTATTTCCGATTTGAAGTTGTGAAATCGCGGGTCCCCGAAACGCTGCATCGTGGGTCCTCCGGGTCTCCTGAAACGCGGGTCACCGAATCCGCCTCGTCCTTGACCTCGAATTTCTTCAGTACTGAGACGATCATTGCTGTCTTTATCAAGTTGACGTAACGATTCGGGTGCGGCTTCGATTTCTTCAGCCGAGATCTCTCCGTCGCCATTGCTGTCCAGCGTTCGCATGATGGCCATACGTTGCATCATTTCACTCATTCTTACTCGTCCAAATGAGCCACGATTCTGTGCCATCCGATCTCCGGATTGTCTTCGTGAGCCTCCATCCCGATCCCGTTCAAATGAAACTTCGTACTTCTGTTCCACTGGAATACAGAACGTTTCTGCATCATCGCAGGCGAAGTATTTGACCGTGACGACCAATGGTTCCGAGGATCGCCCATCGAGGGTGAGGAGAAATTCTCGCGGGTCAGCATCGGCATCGGCTGCGACTTTTTCTGCAGTGCCGGTGGCAGGCGTCACGGAGATGCCGGCTGGTGTTCGGATGTCGAACGTCAACGTGGGTGCTTTATTGTTCCAGTGAACCTTGTAGAGCGGATCGAGAAAGAATCCTAAATAAATCTGGTCACCATTCATTTCAGCACGCAGTTTTGCGTAGTGAGGAATGTCTGATTTTCTGGCGGTGATCCTCAGGGGTGACATGTTGCCTGGGACTGTGATTCGCTTGACGATTCCAGTGGCAGCTTTTTGCAGTGGTTTACGAATCGGCATTTGCAGGTCACTGACAGTCGTTGGCTTGGTGACCGGACCCACCAGTTGTTCCAAGTCGGAACGTAATTCCTCTGGCCGACTCCACTCTCGTGAAACCACTACTTTGCCATCAGGGTCGATGATGAATTCGGAATTGGGCCGATTCCCCAAGGCATGTTTCAAGTCGTTGTCCATGTTGTCACAAATCCACGGAATCCTGGAACCGAGAGTCCGTTTTGCTTCCTCAACATGCATCAATCGTTCCTTGATACTGAACGGTGTGATGTATCCGTTGTTTTCGGGGTGAGCGAGTGCCTTGTAGATGTAATAGAACTTCACACCTTGAGGTTGATAGTCGCGCTGGACTGTCTCCAAACTGGGGACATTACGAAGAAACGGGGGTCAGGTGAGGCAACCAAATACCAGGACGGTGTAACTGCCACGTAGACTTGCCGTAGAAAAATCACGGCCCTGCTCATCAACTGTTCTCACGGTGGGCAGGATGGTGCCGGGTTGAGGAATCTGACCACTACCAACATGAGAACGTGAATCGCGAGGCGACTGGGCCAAGGTCGGCAAAAGGGTGCAAGCGAGAACAGGAATGAGTAGGAATACTGTTCGGATCATGGTCAGGCACCGGAAAGGATTGAGGCGAGCTTTTCTGTGCAGCAGGGTTTTAACCCGCGATGGTGGCGAAAGTTTCAGGTTGACGGCAATTTCCATGCTGTGAGGTGGGCAGTGGAATCGCAGGATTGCTCGAATCGCTCATGCTGGACCACACATTTCCGACCATACAAAACTCATGAAAATGCTTGTGATTACGGACTCATCATGGCACTGCATCGAAGCAGAGTAGTTGTCCGTTTTCCAGAACGACGATGATTCGACCACTCGGATCGACTGCAGTGCCTCCTTTGACAGCGTTAGCTGGAGTGGGGGCAATCCACCGGTCCGTTCCATCAGTCGCATTGATGGCGACCAGAAAACTCTGATCCGGTTGGTTATCCGGATGGCCAGTAGCCAACAGTGTTTTATCGGTGACCGCGAAACTGGTGAAACGCCGATTCGCTTTGTCTGACCACAGTGCTTTGGGCACCTTGCCACCCCGACGCACCCAGCGGGCCGCTTCTTTGACGGGCTTTTGGGTTCCTGGTGGCAGAGCTGGTTGTCTGGCGAGATTGACAAACTGACTGCCTTCATAGCTCGCATCGTGTGATAATGAGCAGCCATCGCTGCACTGGTAGTCCAGTGAGACATACTTGCCGTAATCAGGATAGTACGGATAGAACGCGGTTCGATATTGTGACGATACCTGTTTGCGTGGTGTGTTCAGGCATTCAAGCGTCTCAGGATTGTACCGGGCGATTTCATAAACACCCCCCGCAAGGAAACGCAGTTCACCATCCACCATGGTCAGGTTGCCTTGCATGCTGATGCCGTTGTTGACTTCCTGTTCTAGGGTGCCCGAATTCCGATTTGATGCCTTGAGGTGTCCAGTGATGGCATCGAGGGCAACCACATGGGTTCCGTCGTAATGAGTGATTCCAGCAGCGGCAAAAACTGTATCACCCTCGACGACGACGCCACCGGCGACGGGCCACGCCGAAATCAGGCGATCATAGACTGGCAACCGACGCTGATTCGGGCCAACACGATATGACCATAAAAAACGACCATCCTGTGCTGCTATGGAATAGACACGTCCATCAGCAGATCCCACATAGACGCGATCGTTGGAAACGGTTGGTGCGTAATAGATGGGGCCGCCCGTGTAGGCGGTCCATGCGGTCGTGCCGTCTGGATGAAAGGCACGCACTGCGCCCGAGCGATCAGCAATGAAGACCATCCCACCAGCCGTCACCGGCGCTGTTGGAAGCACATGATCCGCCAGATCAACTGACCAGCTCAACGATACGTTATCAGGAATAGAATTTTTTGTTTGATCGTTGCGGGCATTGTTGCTTCGGAAGCTTACCCAGTCGTTGGCCTTCGCATAAATAGAGGGCACGTCGACCGTTAGATCACCAGTCAGTCGTGCTGGTTCCGACGTCGTGTCGTTGATTTCATTAGTACCTTCTGGTCGCAGCGCGATGTTACCGTAAAGAGATAACTGACAACCGCACATCCATGGTCCCCAATACAAATGCCCACCCGCTACCAGTACACCATCCTGACAAGGCGGACGCATGGGATCGATATGTTGAGCCGTATTCGTATCCGTCAGAACACGAACGGTTCCCCCGCTTGCCCGATAAAAAACGCTGTCAGCACAACCGGTAGCGCGAGTGCAAGCGCGGCGGGCAGGGAAGGTTTCGAGAATTTTCCCTGTCTCGTAATCCAGCTTCATGCCATTTTCCGATTTTTGTGGCCCCGCGGCCCAGATTCCGTCGTCACGTAGCACTAGTTGCAGGTTACCGGTCGGGTGAGTCCATGCCAGTTTTCCATCTTCGGCAGAGGCGACCACCATCCGTGTGCGCTGTGGACCGGCGAAAAACAGAAAGTTGTTGTCACACTTGATGTAGCAGGTCGTAGCATATCCAGTGATATAGTGCTGCGCTTTTTCCTGCCCATCGATGGCGTCCAGTAGATTCTTATCACTGTTTTTCCAGACCAACTTTCCCGTGTAGCGGTCGATCGCTGCCAGAAACTTGCCGGGGCAATAACAAAAGATGAGAGTGTCGTTCATGCACACCGCACGAGCATCCAGAAATTCCTCATCCCGGTACTGCCAGATTTGCTCTTTGGTGTCCAGGTTGAGAGCAACCAGTGTTCTTCCGAACCCAAACGAGGTGCGGGGGTCGCTGTAGTCATGCCCGTCCCACATCCCCCAAGGCCAGTGACCAAGGCCCCGTCGAATTGCCCGTTGCGTCTGGATTTTGACTTCCGGGTTGCCGACGAGTGCATAAAGGACACCATCTCGCATGGCCATCCATTTCCAAACCGGTCCATCACTGATCTTGGGATCAACTGTGATTTCGTCTCTCAGGACGCCCGTCGCACCCTCAAAAATCTTGCATGATTCGTGGTCGCCCATGTATAACGCATCGTCGGTTGCCACCATGGTGTTGCGGTGCAGCATGAACCCCGGCGAAAGATCTCGTTGCCACAAAATCATGCCGTTATAGGCATTGATGCAAAGCAGTTTATTGAGCATCGCATTCTGGTTGGCTTTGTGAGCGATGTGCCCCATCGCTTTGTAGATGCGTCCACCGGCAATGACGGTCTGTTCCGGCATGGGGCTGAATTTGGGATAGCCAATGAACTGGGTACGAAAGTTTCCCCGGACTAATTGATCATCAGATTGCGGATTGTTGTCAGGGCCGTGATAAGGATGAGACCAGTCGTCAGTGCCAGAGGGAATCGGTTTGATGCGTTGCTGACCGGCTATTTTGGCAATCCCGCCTGGCCGCAGCGCACGCATGACCTCCGTTTCAGGAATTGTTCGATCAAGGTCTTCGCTGACCACGATCCGGTCGGCGACGTTGTTTCCGAGGTGAATGTGTTTCGGTGACCCGGTTTCGACGAACAGTCGTTGGCCGAGGAGTTTGGCAGCATCCGCTCGAGTTCGGATTCTTGTTGCGAGTCCCTGATCATCAGTTTGCACAAATACGATCAGCCCTTCCCGTTCGCACAATTTAAAAAGTGAATCGATCTTGTCTGCTGTGATGCCAATGACACCCACAATGCCGCGGTTGAGACCTGGATTCTGAAGTGACACTTCGATTACGTCACGGTTCTCAATCAAGGGATCCAATATCTTGCCCGCTGGTAATTGGCCAAGGGCAGGAAATGCGGCTAGAAGCGCTAGGAGTCCAGTCGGAATCAACAGTCTCATGATTGACCTCGTTTCAACGGGAATTGAGATAACGGGCAATGGGCAAGACCGCACATTCTAGCGTCTCGCAGGGCGGGGCAGGGCATCATCGATTTTCAGCTCAAACTGACTGGATTTTCCGGAGTCTTGTGGGCATGGAGTAGGTGTGATTCGGGTTGGGGTGATTCCGAGATCGGTTAAGCGGTCGCGTGCGATCTATTCAGCTTTGGTAGACTGTGGTTCTATCAATTCTGCCAGCTCCGTTACGCAGCCTGATTTGTGTTTTGGTTCTTTGAATAAGGTTTCGAAAATGTTGCGTTGTCATACGGGTCCTGCCTGTTGGGTGGCTTTTCTATGGTTGGTCCCCAATCTTGTTTTGGGGCAGAACAATGATTTGATTGAACCCAAGGACATTGCCCATCTGGAGTACGTGACGGCGGCAGAAATGTCACCAGACGGTAAACATGTTGCGTATTTGAAGTCAGTTCCGCGGCGTCCGCTGAAGGATGAGGATGGCTCTGCGTGGTCTGAGCTGCATGTGATGAATCGTGAGTCCGGTTCGAGTCGGCCTTTTATCACTGGTGAGGTTTCGATCAGTTCACCCCAGTGGTCGCCTGATGGAAGATCGATCTATTACACATCCAAGCGAGCCAAGGATAAAACCAAGTCGCTGTATCGGATTCCGATCGATGGAGGCGAATCAGTACGAGTTCTTAGCGGGCCAACCTCCATGGGTGGTTTCGAGATTGCCAGTGATGGAAAGCACGTCGTGTTTCTCGCCAAGGAAGAGCAGGAGGAAGAAGTTCAGGATCTCGAAGAAGATGGTTTTGATCAGGAAATTTATGAAGAAGATTGGATGCCGACTCGAGTCTGGATATCGGATCTTGTAGAAAAAGTAGATCGGAATACGAAGAAAACCAAACCGCGCATGTTGGATCTGGAGGGATCGGCGATTGGAGCTTCCTGGAGTCCCAATGGGGAGGAATTGATGGTGATTCTCGCACCCACACCCTCAGTCGACGACAGCTACATGCGGAAACGCGTTTTCGTGGTGAATGTTGAGTCTGGAGAAATCATTCGCTCACTGAATAATCCCGGCAAGCTTGGCCAAGTCAGTTGGAGCCCTGATGGCGAACACCTCGCGATTGTCTCGGCCGCCGATATTCATGATCCAGAAGAAGGCCGCTTGATGGTCACACCTGTGCACGAAGAATCTGGATTAGTAGATCTGATCCCCGGTTTGAAAGCGCATGTGCACTCGATCTCGTGGAAAGATGATTCCACTTTGTACTGGCTGGCTGCGGAGGGGGTGACATCCAGATTTGGAACTGTGAATCTGGGTGGAGTAACCACCGACCTGATTGGGCCCGGTGGTGACGGAGATCCGGTATTCAGAGAATTTTCGGCATCCGAGGATCAAACAGCGTTTGCCTTTCTGGGTAGTGCCGCGACATTCCCAACGGAAATCTTTGTGTCTGCTAACGCCAATGCAAAGCCACAACGGATGACCGACACGAATCCATGGCTTAAGGAAAAGAACTTTGCACGACAGACGGTTGTGACGTGGAAAGGAGAAGATGGCTTGGAATTGCAGGGTATTTTGATTTACCCGCTAAATTATCGGGCAGGCGAAGTATATCCCACCATCATGTATGTTCACGGGGGTCCCGAGTCGCATGAGTCCAACGCCTGGTTGACCAGCTATTCCCGCCCCGGCCAAGTCGCTGCTGGAAGAGGATTCGCCGTGTTCTATCCGAATTATCGAGGTAGTACTGGCCGTGGTGTTGAGTTTTCGATGATGGGGCAATCCGATGCTGCTGGCAAGGAATTCAGTGACTTGATCGCTGGCGTGGACAAATTGATTGCTGCTGGTATCACCGATCCTGATACGGTGGGCGTGACTGGCGGTTCCTATGGTGGTTACGCGTCGGCTTGGTGTTCGACCTTCTACTCTGATCGCTTTGCTGCCAGCGTGATGTTTGTGGGGATCAGTGACAATGTCTCGAAGGTGGGCACCACCGACATTCCGGATGAGATGTTCCTGGTTCACCATCGTAAACATCTGTGGGACGACTGGGATTACTTTTTGGAAAGCAGTCCGATTCGGCATATCGAAAAGAACCAGACGCCAACATTGATCATGCACGGAAAAGAAGATCCTCGTGTCCATCCTTCCCAGTCACTGGAATTTCATCGGCATCTCAAAACCCTGAATCAAGCACCCGTTCGATTGGTGCTATATGAGGGAGAAGGGCATGGTAATCGCAAGGCCGCTGCAAAATTTGACTATAACCTTCGCATGCTCCGGTGGATGGAACATTTTCTGAAGGAAAAATCAGAGAAATCACCGTCAATGCGCATCGATTATCGTGAAGCACTTGGCATGCCTGCCAAAAAATAATCCATGTTCGATGCCGTGTGGTTGATATTGCAAACCGCATGACCGTTCATTGACATGCGGAGGTTCTGTCGTGGGATCCCTACATTGCGTTGTTACTCGTATCTGCAACACCTGCTCGCTCATCATTGTTGGGTCGAGAATTTCGTCCACGACCTGCATTAGCATGAATCACATAACGCGGGTTATGATATTGGCATGAATATCAAAACATTGCTGGTTGCCAGCCTGACTATCTTTGTCTTTTTAACGCTGCGGAATGGCGGGGCTGTCGCCAACGCTGCACAGACCTCACCCAACATTGTTGTCTTTCTGGTGGACGACATGGGGGTGATGGACACCTCGGTGCCATTCTTGACTGATGAAAAAGGGCAGCCAAAGCGTTACCCGCTGAATGATTATTATCGAACTCCCAATATGCAGCGATTGGCCGCCCAAGGCGTGCGGTTCAATAACTTTTATGCGATGAGCGTTTGTTCGCCGACGCGGATCTCGATCATGACGGGGCAAAATGCAGCCAGGCATCATGCCACGAACTGGATCAATCCGCGAAATGACAATCGCGGACCCCATGGTCCACCTGGTTGGAATTGGAAAGGGTTGACGAGTAGCGATGTGACACTGCCGAGGTTGTTACGCAAAGCTGGCTATCAGACGATCCATGTGGGAAAAGGACACTTTGGCCCAGATGATTCAGAAGGCTCCGAACCGTTGAATCTCGGATTTGATCTGAATGTGGGCGGTGCATCGTTTGGTGCGCCCGGTAGTTATTATGGCGAAGAAAATTATGGCCAAGGCACCAAGCGTTCACATCACGCTGTGCCTCACTTGAAGAAATACCATGGCTCGGAAACGTTTTTGACGGAGGCGATCACGCTTGAAGCCAAGAAACGGGTTTCGGAATCCGTTCAGAAGCGAAAGCCATTTTACTTGTACATGTCGCACTATGCTGTCCATGCACCATTTCACTCGGACCCGCGATTTGCTGACCACTACAAGAATTCTGGAAAGTCGAAAAATGCTCAGGCATTTGCCACGTTGATTGAAGGAATGGACAAGTCACTTGGTGACTTGCTGGATCACTTTGATGATTTGGGAGTATCGGAAAACACACTTGTGTTCTTTCTGGGTGACAATGGCTCCGACGCTCCGCTGGGGCATCAGCACGCGGTAGCTTGTGCTGCTCCACTGCGTGGCAAAAAAGGTGCCCACTACGAAGGTGGCATGCGAGTTCCCTTCATTGCAGCATGGGCCAAAGAGAGTGCGAACAATGCGAATCAGAAACAGTTGGTCATTCCACCGGGAAGTCTGCAAACCCAAGTCGCCGCTGTGCAGGATTTGTATCCCACGATCGCGAGAGTGACGGGCGCTACATCACCCGAAGGTCATGCCGTTGACGGCATTGACCTGTCGAAACTGCTGACTGCCGAGCCGGACGATTCACGTGATGAAGTTTTTCTGATGCACTATCCGCATTCGCCTCATCGAAGCGATTACTTCACCACTTTCCGTGACGGAGACTGGAAAGTGAT
>JAAHTH010002573.1_pt1 | contig 13672 bp, 33 predicted proteins | sample 6116091 | NCBI WGS metagenome assembly JAAHTH01 (sample SAMN13939990, study PRJNA603662) | sponge metagenome | isolation source: marine sponge | host: Mycale hentscheli | place: New Zealand | collected 2006
CTTTAAGTAAGATATCTTTTATTTTTCCTGATACTTCAACATAAAAACCTGGTTTTTTTAACCTATCTATTTTATGTGTAATAACAGCTCTTTTAGCTTCACGAGAACCATCATGGCCTGTAGCAACGAACTTTTCACCAGCAGCTTTACGTTTGGATACATTAACTGCATCAATATCTCCATCATCATCTAAGTCAATAACTTCATACTCAGCACCTCTACCTGATTCTTTATCTACATCACCAACATCTTTAAAATTACTATGACCTCCTATATAAGCATAAGCAGATTTAATTAACTCTATAATATCATCCGCTTCATCTGATGCTTCTCCTGAAGTTAATTTATCCCAATCGCCTTCTAGCAAGTATTGATTTTTAAAATATTTATGTAAACTAAAACTCATATTATTCTCCAGTTACTAAATCTTTAGCACTAATAATTGCTTGTTCTAAACCATCATGTACAGCATCACTACCTATATGATAAAATTTTTCTTTAGCATCTTCCATATAAGCAACAAATTCCATTACTTCATCTGCTGAAGGCATATTCCAAACACCTTCTTTTATTTCTTCTTTTTCTTCTTTTAAGGCACTCATATTATAAATTTTATCTAATATTTTTTCACCTCCTGGCATCTTTTTGATAGCATTATATAATCTATCAGGAAATTCATCTATCCCAAATTTATCTATTAATACATCTGCAAATTTATCAAATCCAACAGCATCTAATAATTTCATTAATTTGGCATCAATTTTATCTTTAATCCCTTCATCTAAATCTTCTTTGTCCTGTTTAGCTTCATAAGCTGCTTTAACACTTTCTAGTGTTGGTAATGGCTCTCCAGTTTTTCTAGTATCATATCCTGGTGCATTTTCGTTTAGTAATGTTTTTTCACTAACAAATTTTTTTAAATCAAAATTATCCATAGTTTTTTATTTTTTTTTTATTTTTAATGACCTCTTCCAAATTCGAAAGCAATTCCAAACTCTTGGCCTACCTCTTCTAATACATCTGATGGGTCTATTCCTGTGTCTCTAATCATTTGGATTATTTCACCTATTACTTGGCCAGATCTTTTATCTGTACCGGCATCACCAAAGCTTATTTCAGCTAATTTTAATTGGCTTTCATCATATTCAGCTGTTTCTCCATCTGATTTTTTAACACTATATGCATTAATTTTAGAGCCAAACATCCTACGTGCTTTGGTAACTTCCATTTCATCACCTCCACCTTTCATAGTGACTTTATCACCAACCTTAAAGTCAGCTTCATTAAGATACTCTCTAAATGTTTTTAATTCTTTCATCCTATTTAATTGTTTTATTATACATATCGCAAAATACATCAAGTGGCACTCTATGCCCCATTGTTTTAACGCGATGAATTTGAGATTGCATATACTTACCTGCAACATGGTCTTTAAGGTAATCTAACGTTTTATTACCATCAATAACGGTGTCTTTATCACCCAATACTATATGAAAATCATCAGGAACATGCTCTTTTACAAATTTAGGGAAATTAGGCTCTAATGTTCTAGAATGTAAAGCAGGATTAAAAGCAACAACGGGTATTTTATAAAGCGCTCCTAAAACAAATGCAGAATAACCACCCATACTAGAACCTATAATATAATCTGGTTTAAACTCCTCAACTGCATTAATAAGAAATGGAAATATATCACTTCTAGTATAATCTAATTCAGGAGCATGAACAAACCCCTTTTTAGCCAAGAAATCAACTTTTGGACCACCCTGACCACTTTCTAAACCATGTAAATATAATATTCTTTTATTCATAACTGTTTTGTTGGGCTCGCACCCGATTTATACATAAATATACGAACAATTTCTTGCTTCTCCAAATATTTAATGCGGAGTCTTACTATTGATTTGGGTAGGCTACAGTCATTTTACTGTGATACCAAGACATTTCAGCCATGGTATCATCAAATACAAAATCCCAAACTCTAAAAAACATCATCATATCATTCCAAGTTGAACCATAAGTATATCTAGTTCCAATTTTTAATGAATTACCTATGGTACATAATGATGCATTTGCTGTTCCTGTAGCTACATTTCCTTGCCAACCATTACCTCCACCAAGGTACAATCTACTAACATTACCACTACTTCCAGCAGTAGCTATACAATGGTGTCTGTCAGTAACTGCAGGATCACCTGTAGTTGCATTATATATTAATTGCCCAGCCCAATTCCAATCATAACCACTATAATTAGTTAAAAACCACTGCCCCCCATCACTTCTAGCATCACAAATATATTTATTACCTGTTCCATTCTTCAATCCTGCGTATTCAATAGTTACTTCTCCTGTAATAGCTGGATCAGATTGGTAAGTTATATTAGCTTGACCATTGAAATTAAAAGTACCTGCCCAAGGGCTAAGAAAATTGCTGGGAGCAAGTGCATTATTAACTAAGTAATTATTATCTAAAGTATTTCCATTTGTAACACTATTTAATTGACTACCATCCCAACATTCAGTCATCCAAAATGGAAGATTAATTATAGGGAAATATTGACCTGCGGGTGCCTTAATTGGAGGTGCTCCATTTTCAGTCCAAAACCACATTCCTTCTTGATATAACTGTAATGCTAATGTATTCCAATCAGTAGTAGAATCAGGTATTTCACCAAATTTTTTAAATAGAGGTAGCTCTAATAACTCCTTTACCCCATTTGCAGTACACATTTCATTAATTTTGAAAAAAACAGGATTTGTTGATGCTATATTAGGATCACCATGGTTTTTTACTGTTCCAACAACCCAACATTTTTTTGAATCACTACTTCCTTGCGCAATTGCTCCTTTTTGATTAGTAAAAGCCGGTTGAGCTCCATTTGTACCTGCGTAAGTTGTTTCTAATCCCCAATAATTTGTAAAATCACCGGCGCAAGCATAATACCCCACCATATTTGTATATTGTCCAATATAACCAAATGAATTTCCACCGTCCCAATGTTTCATAATATTATAATTTTATTATAAATATTGAGCCTACAAAACTCTACTCCCAGTCTTCACTATCCAAGCGGACTTTTTTCTTATTGACCTTCTTCTTTCGTATAGGTTCTTTAGGTGCAACCATAGCTTCCCCACAACTCGAACACGACCATAATCCAGTCGTCATATTTAATTCACTTTCATTTGCCCCACACTTTAGGCAGGGGTGAAAAGGATCTTTATCAATCCAATCTTCATAATCAATTTTCATCTTCTATTATTTCAACGTCTTTAATAACTTCACAAAAATAAAATCTACTATCATCTTGTAAAACATGATCATATCCCCCTTCATCTCTATACATTTGTACCCAATCAAACCTTAGGTCTTTTTCATGCATAAACATATGCTTGGCTACTTCACGCTTTACAATGTAGGCAGTGTCATTATGGTATTTAATATAATCTAAAATCATCAATCGTATATACGTATTAACTGGGTATTATTTGTATAAAAGCTTTTTAGCTTCTTTTTCCTCGTTTTGTTTTATATTCTTTTATTACTGTTTTTCCTTCTTTTTTATTTTTTTCTGCTACTATTTGTCTATAAATGGGACTATTCCATTCACAACCTCTATATTCTCGTTTTGCCATTATTTCCAAAGTACTTGAATGCATATTAATATTAATGAAAGACATAAACTAACAATTGTTTTAGGGTTTAAAGTTTCACCAAAATAATAATTAACACCAATAGCATAAATTATCATTCCAACTCCAAATCCAACAAACCTAGCAGGCCAAAGTAAACCCTCAAAACCACTAACAGTATATTTAGTTCCCCAAATATAAAAGAATGATAAAATAATTCCTGCTGCTGCTACTAGAATTTCATTTTTCCTAAACCAATCTACTTTAAAAAATTGTCCATTTAATTGAAAGAATGTTAGTATGTGAGCCATACTAAACATGAATATCCCAATTAGCATATCCTTATACAACATAATTTTAAATCTTATTAAATTGAATTCTATGAATTAATTCTTCTAAATGTTGCATAGCTTCTCTATTGCTACGATCTTCTACTAATTGGAGTATCAAATTTAATTTTTGATATAGTAGTTCTTTTTGTTTTTTATCCATTTTAATTTGTTATTAAAGTATTATTAAAGTAATCAGTTAAAAAGTCACTTGGGTAAGTATAAATCTCACCAGTGTAATAACTTTCATTTAATTGTCTAACACCATGTTTAACTCCAGCTTTAGACGCTGCAAAAGCTACTTTTGTACCTAATTCACCTCCAGCCGCTTGACCTAAATGGTCGAATAGTGAAATATATTCACCATTGTATTGTTTTTTCTTTTCCATATTATGAGTTATAAATTTCTTTTTCCATTTCATCTAAATCCATATCGTAGATATCATCTTCATCTACTTCCATTTCAGTTAAACGATCTAATTCTTTATCATCTCTCCAAGCAATTTCAGGTAATAGCCCAGCATTTTCAACTAGTGACCAAATTCGCTCTTTCCATAAATCCATTTTTACACCCTCAATAACACAATCCCAACCAAATTGGCGAGTAAATTCACCTAAAATTTCTACAAATTCAACAGTCAACTCATTCAACTCACCATCAACTGGGAAATTGGTACCATATTGATCAGAACCATTAGTTCCTTTTTCATACATTTCCTTTACTACTAACCATTTAGGTGTTAAAAACGATTTTTCAATTTTTGCCATAACTTTTATTTTTAATTAATTATTTATTGTTTTATACTCTTTTGTAGTATCTATTTTATTTAAATGATATTTGACATTATCCATAATCTCATTCATATCAACTACCATACTTTCTAAATCGGAAGTTCTTACGCAGTTTTTGATTTCATAGATATAATCATTTAACATACCTAATTCCCAAATAACATCTTTTAATTCTGGGACACAATCCCAACCATCTTCAATTGTTTTTACTATCATATTACAAATTATCTCTTACTGAATTCTTTACTAACATTTGACTAGTTGGGGCAATACCAAATGAAACCCAATTAGTACTAATATTAAACTGTGATCTACAATGATCCATAATACTATCATTCCATTCTAATTGTTTTCCTTTAACATCAGTAACAGGATGCCATTTTGTTTCCCATCCATCATCCATGAATGTAACCCAAGCCATTTCTTTATTTAAATCTAACATAACTTATCTTTCTAAAATTACAAAATCACCAAAATTAGCATCAAATACTTGAAGTAAATTTTCGTAATCACCTGACATCATATCAGCAATTATTTTATCACCATCTAAACCTAACTGTTTAGCAAATCGCTTTGCATAACCCATTAATGAAAATGCATTACCATCTGGACCTGTTAAATCAATAACAACTGGACCTGTTTGTGTTTGTTTATCTCTAATCATAACTTTTATTTTTTTGAATGCATTAAACATATTAGACCTAACATAAGTGCACAAACACAAAATGCCATTTCATTATCAACTCCAGCAAACGGGATATAATCCTGAACAACACCTGCCATTGTTCCTAAACTAATTGTAAAAGCACCTATTGCTCCTATCAAATATTTAAAATCTATTTTTTTCAACATAACTCTTATTTTAATTAATAATTGGGTTCTCACCTCATTTACACGTAAATATACGAAAGATTTCTTGGGGATCCAAGTCTTTTAATGGAAATCGTTTATGATCTTGAAAAAGGACCATTGTATTGATACATCATCCCTAATTTTGGGTGTGTAATATTATTACCATGCTCTAAATAATCAGCTAATGTTTTAGACATAGCTAATGCTTTTAATGCAGTAACAAATACTGTACCATTAATAACTTTTGAATTTGTTGGGTTTAAATTTACTTTTTTTGCCATAACCTTTATTTAATTTTAATTAGTATGTGTGCTTTTTGCACCTCATTTATACGTAAATATACGAAAGGGATCTGGCTAAGCCAAATCCCTTCGCGGAAGTCTTCAATAAGTTTTTATTATGAATCCATTTTATCGGCCATGAAATTTTCATAGTCTTCGATAAAATCATCTTCTGAGAAATCAGTATAATCATCAACGCCTTCTAATCTAATAGCATTAACCAATGATTTAACATAAACAGCCCACATATTATCAATTGCTTTATTTTCAGTTATAAACTGATTCCATTTAGTTTGGTAATTTTCTTCCATTTCTTCTTTTTTATCTTCATCTAACATTTCATCTACTCTAAATATTTCTGCACCATCTGCTGGCATTTCTCTTTCAAATTGATCTGCAATTGAACGAATACCACTATTTTTAAATGTCATCCACTCATCATCAAACCATACATAGCCATAATCACCGCCATACTCATCTACTTTCTCACCGATTTGTAATCCTGCTTCTACTATATCATCATCAAGAACCATTTTATTAGCTGGTTCATCATATTTTGAATCAATTTTCCCATCTTCATCTACAGATGAAATATATCCTGTGTTTGCTATTTCTTTTGCTTTTTCATCACTATTATAATGATCCTTTAATGCTTTACCTAGACCTTCTGGGTAACCATCATAGTGGTTATATGTACAAGTGAAGTTTCTATCTTCATCTAAATAACCTATAAGTGCTCTTGTTGCCATGTTTTTTATTTTAATGTCTAGTGATAAATATCATAAATTATATTTAGATTGCCAAGATTTAATAAAGCTCTCACCAACGCCTAACTCTAATATAATAGCATTATCAGGCACGCCTGGGAGTTTTTTAGCTGATATAATATAATCTACATTTTCATTTTTCCAAACTTTCATTTTGGTTTTTGCATTTGAGCGATTTGATGATTTAAACACCATAACTACTGGTAGTTTACCATACGCTTTACCTTTTTGAATATTTGGTTTGAATTTACTTTTCTTTTCCTCAGGTCCAGGGAAACTTTCTACTTTCCAAGGACCGGTTTTATTTTTATTATCATCAAAATGCCATAACTGTTTACCTCCTAATTCTGGTTTTGATGGTACATCAATAAATTCTAGAACATATTTAGTTCTACGTTCTGTTTGCTCTGATGGTCTACCCCTGTTGCTCATTTCTCATTTGTTTTACGTGTTTACAATTTCCTCTAGTTCTCCAAGTACCAGGACAATCACAATGATATTTACCTGAATTTGGATAGTATTTTGTAGTATATTCAGCATCACTACTACTACTTTTGGATATTTTAACTACAGTTTCAGATTTAGTTACTTTAACTTTTGGTCTAATCCACTGAATGTCATTTAGAGTAGTGTTTGAATCAACTTCCTTCCATGTTGGTACAATATATTTTTTACCATTTGATTCTACTAATGCAGGAGGCATTATTTCATGTTTATGTTCATATTTGAACCTTTGTACATTAACAAACGAACCAAATCCTTTAGGATTAAAACCAAATGCTTCACCATCAGGTCTATAGATAATCCTAGACCTAATATTTCCGTACTTATTTAAATTTGAAAATTTCCAGAGTGCCATATGCGTTACCTTTATTTATACATAAATATACGAACCCTTTCTTGCTTCTCCAAATATTTATGCGGGAGTCTTTACCCCTCGTTTACTAACGACTTTAGACGCCACTGTATTAGCGTATTTAATAGCATTAGAAACAGATGGGGCAGTTACATATGATAAGGCAAATGCAGCTGTAAATGTATCCCCTGCACCGCTAACATCAATTGTTTCTTGTGGGTTATCAGATGGAAATATTTCTCCCATATACATTGAGCCTTTAGATCCTAAAGTTACAATAATATTTTTATCATCTAACCCGTTATTATTTTCCCATTCTTCTTCATTTAGCTTAACAAAGTCAAATGATTCTATAACTCTATCTGTAAGTTTACGTTTACTATCTAGAATAGATAATCTTGAATGTGTAGCAATTTTTATTAAGTCTATATCTGTTAAATATCCCTTATCATAATCACTTACAATAACAACATCAGCTTCTTTAATAAAATGTTCATAGTCATTACTCCATTTAAAAGATTCAATTTTACTATCACCTTCATCAACTCTTAAAAACATATGGTTTGTTTTTCCTTCAACATACCTAGTTTTTGTTATTTGTTTCAAGTTTGAGAAGTGTATAACTTGTGAACTTGGAGATAATGCTTTAATATTAGCACAAGTGTTACCTGACATTCCTGAATTTACTTCAGTGTGTGTTGGAATTAATACTGGTACAGGTGCTTCTGGGGATAACCTATTTATTTTACAATATATAAATTTATCAACACACGTCTCTCCTACTACTACTACTTTTAACTTTTTCATAACTTTCTTTCTCCAGTTGAATATCTAAACTAACAAGCACAAGCATTTTTTTAAACGCTTCAGGATAATACGATATCATTTCAATTAAAACACTATCATCAAACCCCTCAAAATAATCTATTTTATTTTTACTTTTCAATATTATATAAGGGTTTAGATTTTTTAACAATTTTTAAACTTCCTTTTTTAATCATCCAGCTTCTCCAGTCTTTACTTTGTTCAACTGTTTGCTTCATTGAATTCTTTCCCATAATCTTACTTCATTTTAAATTCTACCTTGACCTCTATAGGCCTTTTTATAATTAACACTATTCTTTGATTTTGATGTTCTTGTTTTAGCGTGAACACCTGGACGCTTTTTTCTTCTATTACCTCTGTGAGTAAAAGATACCATTTTAGCCATTTTATTCGAATTTTTCTTTTAAGTTATTAATTTCAATTACGTGTTGTAATGATGATACATATGCCGCGGCTTCAGCATATTGTTTATCTAATAATTTATATAATTGTTTTTCTGTTTTACATTTATAAGCATATGTTGAATACCATAAAGCATAATCCATTACTGACTCTTCCCAATTATTATAATAAGCATGTCCATATTGAGTTCCTCCAGCTAAATTAAGTCTTACACGAGCTTCCTTCATACCAAACAAGTTATGATTTTCTTTAAATATTTTTGAATCATAATGTCCTGTTTCTAGAATTGACTGAGCTAATATAATGTGTGGGAATTTAAAGTTTAATTTAGCAATTTTTTCAATTAATTTTTCCTCACTAAACTCATTAGCTTCATCTATAATTAATATTTTTTCAGTTTCAGTAATAACATTAGGGTCTCTAGGTGAAAATGTTAATCCTAGAAATAATATTGATGATAGAAATATTACAGCTATTTTTAAAAATGTAATACCATAATTAGGAGTTAGTTCTTGATATTGTAGCTTGTCTGAATTGTATTTGTATAATTTCATAATATTAAAATTTATCTAAAAAGTTCCCTTTAATTGTTTTATTTTTTAATCTATTAGTTTTATCTTCGTTTTTTAACATTTTAGTAGCTAAACGTTCTAAGTGTTTTTCTTTTTGTTTATCATAATCATTAACTAATTTATCATGTTTTGATCGTTTGATATTTCTTGTTTTTTTAGCCATTATATTCTCGAAATTATATTTAATTCATCCTTATCATCATCACCTAATCCTAATTCTTTTAAACGTTCTAGATGGTAATCATCATCTTCCCATTCCACTTTACCTTGATTTACTGGTTTATGGTCTTCTATTCCTTCAACTTGTTTTTCAGTAAATATATCACCTACGGTTAAAAAGTAGTGATTATAACATAATAATTCTATATTATCTAATTTATAATTTTTTTTATTATTATCTTTAAAATGTAATAATAAAGGCATTTTATAGTCTAATACTCTACGTTCTTGGAACCCACACACAGCACATTTTTCCTCTAAGTATCCCTCAGTTAAAAGTCTATATTTAATTTTAGCAGGTGTAAATGATGATGCATTTGCTCTACCCTCAATAAGATCTAATAATGCTGGTTCTTTACCTCCTATCCTTAAAAATTTAGGTATACCTTTACCTGATTGGTTTTTATGTTGTTCAAATAAACTATCATGTGTATCACTTTCATAGAACTTAGCCCACTTTTTATAGTGTTGGTAAGAGCAATTCAAATATCTAGCAGCTGCCATATTTGATTTTGTCTTAGCCATTGCAGCTAAAATATGTTCTTTAGTAAGTGGTCTTGCTTTAGGCATCTAAATCTTTATATGAATCAAATTTTGATTTTTTTGAATTTTCAGCATGGATTGCTTCAGCTTGCTCCGCAGTCATTATTTGGATATCATTCCATGTATGATCTCCTGTACCATTAGTAGTACTAACAGCTTTATATGCTCCAACAGTAGAACAATTTACACATGATTTATACCCATATTTGGTTAATCTTAACTCGGGCATTGGTTCATGACAAACCACACATTGTATCATTTTATATTCCATTTTGTATCATTTATATATTATACACTAACATATAACTATGTTAATATACGAAAAATATACAACTAATCCAAACTATATGTTTGATTTGTATTTAATATAACTCCAAAGATCATTGGAGTCTTTAAGAAGAAATACTTTACCATTTTCTTCTTCTAAGGGAACTATACTACCATCAGGGTTGAATCTATCGTAGATATACCATATAATCATATCACCTGCAACTTCACCATATAACATTTTTAAGGAATTTTCAATAACAAACCATAACCCATCAGTAATCTTTTCTAAGTTAATTCCACTTGTTTCAAATACTTCATTTTCCATTTTATATGATTTCTCTAACTTATCAATGAAGTTTTTAAATATTATTTCTTCTGATTGGTTAATGTTGTCCTTAATATCTACATCAACCCCTAGTATTAGATTAAATAATTTTTTTAGGTCTTTGTTATGTCCTGATAAATCCTTCATTTTGTTTTATTTTATTTCTTCTACAGAAAATATTTTTTTAAATGCATCTAAACTCATTTTTTTACCAATTGCAAAATAAGCATATGCCTCTTTAATTGACTTTTGACTTGTTTTCCCTATTGCATCTTTAGTTTTATCACTTTTTATAAAAAATTTATACATCATAATTTATATTTTGTTATTAGTTTTTTAAGTTCATTGCATCTTTCATACTCTTCATTTGTAATAAAATGCTTGTTTATTTTTCTTAGAATAGGTTTAAATTGTAATTTTTTTATTTCTAAAATTATAGACATATTAAAAACATTAAATAGTTCTGCTTTATCATCTCCATTTTTTAATGATGAAACAATTGCACTTAAACATTCTTCAATTACAAAATCTTTAAACTCAGGTCGTGCAGCTAAATTAAATAAATCTTCTTGATTATCCCAGACTAATTCAATGTTTGTTACCTCCCTTTTTTTAATATCTTCCATTTTATTTTCTTCATTTTTCATTTTAGAGGGTTTTATGGGTTCAATTATAAATATTTAAAAATTGATCCCTCTAATACTAGAACCTTTAGGTCTATGGGAATTGTTTTTAAATAATTGGGGGTGCATACCCCACTTATAAGTAAACATTTCAGCTGCTGGTCCCTCTGTTGCTCTAAATTTATCCCCCTCATTGCCGTTTTTAGTTGCTGTACTTCCAAAATGGTATAGGTGAGCGTTATGAGTTCTAACAAACCCTAAACCCATCAAATCTAGTTTTAAAAAGAAATCCCAATCACATATAAATGGAGATTGGTACATTGTATCAAATCCCCCAGCTGCCATATAATATTTTTTATGCATCGCAAACGGGAAAATACCTCCATCAACTGTTAATTCATCTTTCTTAATTACACTCTCATATTTAATAAATTCATCATATTCAAACTCACTTGGATTTTTCCCAAAATCATTAACTGGGAAATGGAATATACCTGGTCCTGTAGGTTCAATTTGGTTTAAAGTTAATACTGTTTTTTCTTTATCAGATATAGTTAATACAGCTAAATCATAATCTTTACAAAAAACATTATCATCATTTACTATTAAAATAAGTTCATTTGTAGCATTCATAACTCCTAAGTTAAGAGCATGTTGCATCCCTTGATTTTCACCTAAATCTAATATTTTAATATTATCTTTATATTTATCTAGTACTTCTTGACTTTCTTCAATAAACCCATCTACAACAACAATTATTTCATTTTTATGAACTTGTTGATCGATTGCTGAAGATAGGCATAGGTCTAAGTAATCAGGATTTCTATATGTTGGTATTATTAATGATATCATTTATTAAAATTTATAAGCTATTAGTACATCGTCATATCTATTTTTTTCATTTCTTAGATCAATTATTTCACAATCCCAACTTAATCCTTTTAAATGTAAAAATTCATTCCTATGTTGGTCAAGATTTGCTACATCTTCAATGATGTAAATTCCACCTTCAGCCATATGATCTTTCAATAAGTTAAAAGTTGCTATTTGATGAGGAAACTGGTGGCTACCATCATCTATAATAACATTAAATTTAATATCATTAAAATATGTTTTTATTAGAGGGTTTTGTTGTTCTACAATAGAAATATTAAATCTATCATCTTTTAGATAAGGACCTATTTCATTAGTTTGATTGTCAACTCCATATATGGTTGATCTTTTAGTAAAATACTCATACCACATTTCTAAAGATTCTCCATAAGCTAACCCAATTTCTAGAAAATTAATGTCTTTATTTCTATAAGGTGATAATAATCTTTCATATGAAGGGATATAACTATGGGTTGTACCTTTATCCCCATGACCTACATCAGCTTTATTTTCCCACTTTTCACTTATTTCTTGTAATGTTTTCATATTTTATTCCAAATTGTTGTTTTTTTCCAATCGTTTAACGGTGATAACCAAGCTGTTTCCCCATGAGTTGAGTAACCTGGTATAGATGTAATTAATAGTTCGTTGTTTTTTCTTAATTCTAGAAACATATTAAAATCATTAGGATGGGTTGTATTAGTATGTTTACGTAAAATTTCTTCTGTACGTTTTAATGTTGAAACTTTAGCTGCAAATGTCATAGTAGTACTATTTGTTATCTTCCAATGACAACTATCTGTTAAATACACTCTAGTATCTTCAGCACCCCCCACACAGTATGGATTACCCCCCTTATCTGGTCCTATGTATTTATCTGGATGATCGTATAAAGAGACAAATGATGCCCCCAATTCAAATGCTTCTTTAATTATTTTTTGGGAACCTGGTTTATGAAGATAATCATTTTCTATAAAATAAATAATTTCATCATCATCATATGTTAAAGCTTCATCTAATTCTAGATTAAAGGTTGCAGCTCCATTGCCTTTTTCAGTATATAAAACACAATCACGTGTTACATATTTTTGAATCATATTATTAGTATCTTCAGATACATTATCTGCTATAACACTCCACATTGCATTATCAAATTCTTTAGTAGCATTAGCTAAACAATTTTCATTATTTATATAATCAGGTTTGACTTTATTATAACCTGCATCTGATATTCTATAAATTATTCTCATATAACTAAAACATTTTGATCAGGATATTGGAAATGACATATTCCTTCTACCATGATATTTTTATGACTACAATCGTGTATTTGTTGTTTCTTTACTGTTTGTAGTAATATACGATAGTTTTTATCAGAAACCAAATGATATTTGGAAAGATTATTTCTAATTATACACTTTTTTAGAAAATCTTCACAAGTCCATCCTTCAATATGTTCCCAAACTCTACCACTATAATTTTCTAAATTTTGGATAAAATTGTAAGTATC
>JAAHTH010002574.1_pt1 | contig 13671 bp, 9 predicted proteins | sample 6116091 | NCBI WGS metagenome assembly JAAHTH01 (sample SAMN13939990, study PRJNA603662) | sponge metagenome | isolation source: marine sponge | host: Mycale hentscheli | place: New Zealand | collected 2006
GGACCTTGATTGCCGCGGATATAGAGGAAGACCTGGATGATTGGGGCGATGAGTATCCGTGGGAGGTGTCGGGATTGTACCCGGGACATTATCGAGTGTATGCACATATACGCGATGCGCGCAATGAAGTGCGGGTGTATGCACCTGGTGTGGTCACAGTGATGGCCCTGGTGCTACCAGGGGACTTAAACGGAGATGGGATGACGGATCTCGCGGATTTATACTATATAGCGTCGAGTTATGAGGCCTGCACCGGGGCGCCGAATTTTGTTGCGCGAGCCGATTACGATGCGGACGGTTGTGTGACGTGGCGGGATTTTGAGGTTTGGTATTACGACTATTTCTTAACCCGTTAAGCGGATGTGGGTATGAAGGCGGGGTGCAAGATGACAGACACAGCAACGAACTCGGTTCGCATTGATTTCGATACGCGCCAACCCACGATGCGACGGGCAAACCCATCGATAACGAAGGCGACGTAGACGAACCCTGAGCGGGTTGCGACACAGGTGAAATCGGACCCCCACCACTCGTTTGGACGGCTCGCACTGAAGTCCCGGTGGCCGTGGTCTTCGCGGTGGGGGTCCTCCGCCGGGGTTGGGGTGGGTACGCGGGCCCCACGTCTCCCCCCAGTAGTCCCAAGAAACGCACGCGCCACGCGGTGGCCTTCACGTTTGAGTGGATGGCATACCTTGCCAACGCCGTAGACCGCATGGTTGTGTGTCCACACCCGCTGCACTTCGGTGGCTAGCCGTGCGCCGCGTTGAGTCCGCTGTAGAAATGCCTTGGCCTTGAGGGTCGCCCTCACGGGCTTTGTGTTCGTAGTACGTCGATGGGGCAATGGAGCCAAGTGTTTGCCCATGGGCTCGACCCGGTCAGTACTCCGGTATTGGCCGATAAACGACACTCACGCTTCAGTGGGTGGTCGAGTGCCGCCTGGGCGAAAAAAGCCGGCGCCTTGGGTAGAATGTCATTGGCCTTGCGTCGCTCTAGATGCTCCCGTTCAAGTGCCTTGAGTCGGCGTTTGTATTGGTCCTCGGCACGCGGTGCCCGCAACACCCAAGCGCGCGGTGTTTCTGCTGAGCACCCTAATCTTGTCCGCTATCGAACCGATTGTCGTCCACTGAGAGGCATCGTCATCACGATGTGCCGCAACCCTGCGCACCGCACGCTCTCGAACTTCGGACGACTAGCATTTTTGTTGGGGTTTGTTCATTGCTCCGTACTCTCAAGATTTGGAGCCTGCGGGAATACCGGGGAACAAATTGAATTGTTGAAAGACCATGCCCACTTCCTGGCGAATACGGGTGGCATCGTCCAGATTGCCCGAGATTTCGGTACCGTTCACCCGGATGAAGCCGTCATCGTGTTCCTCCAGGCAGTTGATACAGCGATCATCGTGGACTTGCCCGATCCTGAGGGCCCGCACATCACCACTCGCTCCCCGTGCATCACTTGCAAGTTGACCCCTTTGAGCGCTTGAAACGTGCCAAAGTATTTGGAGACGTTTTTGAGTTCGATGATCGGCTCTTCGCTCATGGAAATACTCATGCAGGAGATGTAAGAGGTGTGCCAATCAGGTTCTAAAGACGGCCAATCGCCGTTCTAAAAAGCCGAAAATCAAGGCCAGCGCGTAACAGATGCAGAAGTACACGGCGGCCACGAATAACCAGATTTCGAATACATACTGGGTAGAGTAAGCAACCTCCTGGGCGAGAAATGTCAGTTCCTGAATCGAGATGAGGGAGACGATGGATGAGTCTTTTATCAGGGTGATGAATTGGCCGGCCAACGGCGGGATGACACGCTGGATGGCCTGCGGGAGCACTACCCAGCGAAGCACTTGAATGCTAGACAGTCCGAGCGACTGGCCCGCCTCGAACTGTCCGCGGTCGATGGACTTAATACCGGCGCGCACGATCTCCGTGATGTAAGCGGCTTCGAATAGAGCCAGGCAGATGATGCCGGAGATGATGTTCGAGAACAGCTCCTTCGGTCCAAGCAATATTTCCAGGATGGCGAGTGTTCGAGGCGACGCTTTGACGGACAGTTCGTCGATACCGAAGAGCGGCACGAGCTGAGAGCTGATAAAAAAGTAGAAAACGAAGATAAAGACCACCGGCGGCATATTGCGCACCAGCTCGACGAAAAGACGGCTGATCATGCGCGGGAACAAGCCGCTAGCGGTGCGCATGATGCCCATTACGACGCCGATGATACTGGCGATCAACATCGACCAGAGCGCCAGACGAAACGTCATCGCCAACCCGTTCAGCAACAGGTTGGGCGCATAAGCTTGTTGCTCTTCGTCCCAGCGCAAGATGTATTCAGGTAAAAACGCCCAGTGCCACTCGTACACCATGACCGTATCGATCCGGTGCACCAGGTAGGCGATGAGCGCAATGGCCGATATTATGACGGTAACGTCGATGGCACGCGCCAGCGCAGAGACGGGTTTTTGCTTTCTACGCACCGTCTTTCTACGCGCTGTCATCGGGCCGGCCGGCGGAACTGATGAGACCCGCCCCCTAACGCGGATCTCATCGTGTGCCTCTACACTATTTCTTCAGATTGACTTGATCGGCCCAATCCAGGGTGGTGAACCAATATTTCCACCGCTGCGCCAACCAGCCGTTGCTGGTATTGATCATGATCCAATTGGAGAAAATATTGAGACTGTCCGGATCGCCCTTACGAAGAGCAAATGCCTCATTGCCCTCGGTCAGCCTCTCGAGGGTAGGATTGAACAGGACATCGGCATTTTGCGACTGCCTAAAAGGTCGGCGAGGGAAAGCTCGCCAACACGGCGTGGGCATTGCCATTGACCACTTCCTGCAGTACCAAGGAGTTGTCGTCGAACTGGCGTAATTTCGCCTTCGGGAACAGTTTCTGCGTATGGGTGCAGGGGGTAGCGCCGCGCCGGCAGGTGAATGTGACTTTCGGGTTGTTGTAACCGTCCGGCCACTTCAGTTCACCCGCGAGCTTTTTGTTCGCCACGATGCCTATGCCCGAATGGGCATAGGGCGCGGAAAAATTCACTGTGATGTTGCGCTTCGGCGTGACGCTCATGCCACCGATGACGACATCGAACTTGCCGGCGATGAGGGCAGGAATAATGCCCGACCACGCAGTTGGCACGAATTCAATCTCCACCTCTAAATCGGCGGCCAATTTCTTGGCCACGTCGATCTCGAAGCCGATGAGTTCGCCTTTTTTATTGCGCATAGCCCAGGGTACGAAAGTGGACATGCCGACCTTCAATTTACCGCGCTTCATTACCGCTTCGATGACACTCTCGGAAGTGAGTTGTTTTTGCGCTTCACCCGCAGCGGCGGTGCCGGACGCGATAACTAAGCTGAGCGCGAACGCTGAGCTGGAGACTAGGGTTCGTAACAAGCGCATGAGTTTTCTCCTTCGGGTTTCCAAATTCCGTGTGATGTGAGGATTACGCGCGAGCGGTACGCCGCATTCGCTTCTCCAACAGGCCGACCAGCACGGATAGGGTTATCGTGACAGCCAAGTACATGGCGGCTACCACAATCCATATCTCGAAGGCCATGAATGTCTCCGAGATGATGTCGAGACCTGCCGTCGTCAGGTCGAACACGGCGATGACGCTGACGATGGCCGAATGCTTGATGAGGTTGACCAGGATGCCGACCAGCGGTGGCAGCATGATGGGTATGGCCTGCGGCAATATGACGTAGCGGTAGGCTTGTGCGCGGGTGAGGCCAATACTGTCACTGGCCTCCCATTGCCCCCGCGGTATGGACAGAACTCCACCGCGGATGATCTCCGAGGCAAAAGACCCTTCGAAGAAAGCGATGCAAATAACCGCGACCCAAAATCTATCGATCTCGAAGATCGGCCCCAACACGAAATAAAAGACCAACAACTGCACCAGCAGCGGTGTGTTGCGAATCACCTCCAAGTAAACGGTGGCCAGCAAACGGCCGGAGAATGATCCGGATAAGCGCAAAAATGCGGTGACTAGACCGATCATCAAGCCGAGCACGATGCTGTAAGCACCGATCTCCAAAGTCACCAGAAGACCGTCGAGCAACGGCCCCCCGGATGAATTCTCCATCAATGACCTGGTACAAATACTGAGGTACGCGGTGCCACTGCCAGGCGTAGTTCATGGCGTTGGCGCCACGCAGTACAAACCAGAGCAGCACGCCGGTGAAAAGAACGAACTGTGCTATATCTGCGGTGTGCGAACGCCATAGGCGCCTGCAGATGGACCGTGCCATCTACAGTGTTACCCGTTGCGGCGCAACGGCGATAGTTGCGTTGGCCGGGGAAATGGACGCAGTGGCATTATTATCCTGTTCATCATATGCCCGGATGGCGGTGATGCCTGAATCGTGCCGTCATTGCGACCAGTACATTGGAATGTGTTTCGAGCAGTCACCAGAGGATCTCTGTGCTACCGGTGTAGCAACACCCCGTCACCCGACGGCCAAGCCAACATTACTTCATCGCCCGCACTGAAGCCACGCGGTTGCGAGCGGTGCCGCTCGAGGTAGACAAAATGCCCGGGCGCCACTTCGAACACGTCTGTTTCTAGCGAGCCCAGGAATTCGGTGGTGATGTACTTGCCGGTCAACTGGTTGGACATACCAGCCGTTCCCTCACCCGTGTGCATCCTGTCCGCCCGTACGCTGAACCACACTTCCGCCCCCTGCGTGACATCGTACTCGAGTTCATCCGGGACTTTGACGAAGAACACTTTGCCGATGGATTCGACGAAGACCATGGAGCCGGAGAGGGAGCGTATGACGCCGTGAAATAGGTTGTTTTTGCCGATGAATTGCGCCACGAATTTGGTACGAGGCCGCTCGTAGATCTCGCGGGAAGTCCCGGTTTGCTGAATGATCGCATCGCTCATGACGATGACCTTGTCCGCCATGGAGAGCGCTTCTTGTTGCGAATGGGTCACCATGATGAAAGTGATGCCGAGTTCGCGTTGAATTTTCTTCAACTCGACCATCATGGTTTGACGCAAGTTGTAATCCAGCGCTCCTAGGGGTTCATCCAGTAGTAGAACGGTGGGCCTCGAGATCAATGCCCGCGCCAGGGCGACGCGCTGTTGTTGGCCGCCCGATAATGCCGCCGGTCTGCGCTCGGCGAATTCCGCGAGCCCCACCAGCTCCAACATTTGCCATACCGGCGGGGCGCGCTGCGCTTTGCTCCGGCCCTGCATCTTCAAGCTGAATTCGACGTTCTCGAACACCGTCCTGTGTGGAAACAGAGCGAAGCTTTGGAACATCATCGAGGTGTCACGGTGAGAGGGCGGCAGATCGGTGACGTCCTGTCCTGCAATTTCGATGGTCCCTTGAGTGACTTCCTCGAGCCCGCCGATCATGCGCAGCGTGGTGGTTTTGCCGCAGCCCGATGGCCCCAACATGGCGACGAACTCGCCGTGCTCGATTTCGGCGTTGAAGTCGATGACGGCCTGGGCGCCGCCAGGGTAGGTTTTGTGAACGCCCGTTAGAACGACGTCGTATTGGGTTGCCACGGCGTCTGTCTTCTATTCATCGCTAAGGCCGCTGAGGGCCGATAGTCACTTATCCCAAGCGCCGTATCATGGCTTTCAGCAATGACCACACCTGCTCGAACGGCACATCGTTGAGATCGCCTTGTTCGTTCACCGTGCGCAGCATGCTTATCGCTTCAGCCAACGACCGGTCATCGCCCGCATGGCTTTCCAAGGTGGCCAATGCCTGCCCGAACGGCGCTTGCCGGGCTGCATCATTGGTTAAGTGCATATCGACCAACTGCGCGATCTGCTCATAGGCCGCCACTGCTTGCCGTGAGGTCCAAGGCCGCCCGAAGATGCCGCGTATGCCATTTTCCTGGAAGCGTTGGCGCAAGCCTTCCGGCATGGATTGGGCGATGCCTTCCAGCACTTCGCCAAGGCCGAAGCCGGAGGTGAACAGTCCGCGGATAGTATCCACCGTGCCACCTTCGCCGCCGTACATACGGATCTGCGCATTGTTGAGCGCATTGCCCATGGCTTTGGCCTGATCCACGTGGATATCGCGCTCTGCTTCGATGTGCAGCCGCGCCAGTTCGAGGAAGGTGGCAACATCGTCGAACTTGGCCAGCGCTTCGGCCTTGGACTCGATGCCCCGGGCTTGCGCCTCCAGCATGCGTTGCGCATTATCGACCCGCAGCGTCTCTATCTCTTGTTGCGCGCGGCCCTCGGCGCCCGCTTCGCGCTCGACGCCAACGGCGATGATCTGTTGCGATTCGCTGGTGGCTCGTGCCCGCGTGAGGGTGGCCTCGGCCTCTTCCAGGGCCGCGTCCCGGCGCGCCTCGGCCTGGGTTTGCATATGCATGCGGGTGATCTGCGCTTTTGCTTCTTCGCCGATGCGGCGTATTCGGGCATCGCCGCCGGCGCGGATTTCATCGACGGAACGGGTGCGATCGGCGTCGGCTAGAACACGCACCGACTCGGCTGAATGTTCCGCCCGCTCGCGCTCGGCGACGATGGTAAACCGCGCGATTTCCGCTTGCTCCAGCTCTTTGGCTTTGCCGGCCAGCGCAATGTCCCGGTCCCGCTCCTCCATTTCACGGGCCAGCGCCCGTTCGATCTCGGCGGCCTCGCGCCCGCGCTGCTCCTGGGTGAGTGCTATGTCCCGTTGCACGCGCGCTGTTTCCAGGGCCAGTTCTTTGTCGATTTCCTCGCGCTCCACTTCCCAGCGCCGTTCCAAAATAACGCGCTGCTTCTCGCTCAGCAGGCGTGCTTGTTCATCGGAAATCGCTTTTTCTTGCTCCGCCTGAGCGACGGTCTCGGCCCGGTCGTGCTCTAAGATCTTGAGCCGTGTTGCAAGAGCGCGGGCGCGGATTTCGAGATTGGCCGATTCGGTGGCGGCGTGGCGCGCGTTGCGGGCCACCTCGTCGCGTTCCGCCACCGCGGTATTGCTAAGGATTTCCGCCTCGCGCCGCTCCCGTTCTTTGGTGATCAGCTCTATCTCGCGATCCCGATCCGCCGATTCCCGGGCGAGCTGGCGGCGGATCTCCACCAGCTCCTGCTCGCGGGCTTTTTCGATGAGCGCGATCTGCCGGTCCCGCTCCGCCTCTTCCAGCGCCAAGTTACGCCGGATATTGGCCAATTCCTCTTCTTTGGCCTTCTCGATAAGGGCGATTTCCCGGTTGCGGCGTTCTTCTTCGAGCTTGCGGGCTTTGTGGATCTCCTGAATTTCACGGCGCTCCGCCTCCACCAGCACGGCCAAGTCCCGCTCCGTGCGCAGGCGCTCCAGGGCTTTTTCGTTGTCGATCTCTTTTTGTTCTACATCCAGGCGCCGATCGAGTACATAGACCTGTTTCTCACCCACCTGCAGGGCTTGCTCGTTGGCCACCTGCTTGTCTTGTTGGGCGCGGGCGAAGGCTTCTTTTTGCTCGATTTCAAGCATTTCCAACTGGGCATCGAGTTCACGCTGGCGGATGGCAACACTGGTGCGTTTTTCCGTGTTGTGCACCTCGCGCCGGGCGCTGGACGTGACTTCGGTGACGATCTTGAGGCCTTCTGCGTCGAATACGTTATCTGTGTTGAAGTGCTCCTTGCCGGTCTGCTCCAAGGTGACCACGGTGCACTCTTCCAAGGTGAGGCCGTTGGCCTGGAAGCTTTCGGTCACGTTGCTCTTGACCACTTGAGCGAAAGCGTCCCGGTCTTCATGCAACTCGTTCAGCGTCTTGGTGGCGGCGTAGCTGCGCAGCGCACTGACCACTTTGGCTTCCAGCAAATTCGAGACTTCCTGCGGACTGAAGGTTTTCTCGCCTAAGCTGCGGGCGGCGACCAGCAATTCATCCACCGAGCGGCCCACGTGGCAGTAAAGCTCGGCCACCACATCGATACGGATTTTGTCGGCGGCCAGTACCGCTTGGCCGCCGGAGCGCGAGACGATGATTTTGATGGTCTCCAGGGAAACCCAAGTGACCTCATGAAACACCGGTAAGACCATGGCACCGCGCCCCAAGCACACCTTGGTGCCTAGGAATCCAGTGCGCACGAAGCCCATATTGGCGGGGGCGCGCTTATAGACCCAGATCGAGAGGATGTAGAACACCGCGATGACGAAGACCACTAAGATGAACGCGGTGATTCCCGATTCAAGCGACATGGGTCTACCTACTGCTACGGATTTTGGTTTTATTCTCCGCTTCGCGCAGCGCGGCGAAGCGGTGGGTTGACTGTGTAATGCATTTGCGCGCAATAAGCTAGGCATGCACGATCGATTCAGGCAAGGCGCCGAAGTCGAACACCGGCAAGGGCGGGCGGGATTTGCGTATCGATGCGCGCAATTGTTCCGTCGCCCGTGAGTCAACCCGGCCATCGCTGATGATCACACCATAGTGCTCGCGGGCCAGCTCGCGGGTGGCGAGGCCCCGGGCCACGTCCAGCCGTACTCGCTCGGGATCGCGCTCTAGCGCATCGCCCCAGCCGCCGCCGCCGGCCGTGCGAAAGACGATACGGTCGCCCGGCTCCACCGCCACGTTATCGACCTTGGAGGGCAGGGCGGCGCTCTCGCCATTGGCTCTTACCAGATGCTTTTCCGAGCAGCCCCCGGGTTTGCCGCCCAGTATGCCCCAGGGCTGGGTCAGGTGACGGTCGTCGTGAATCGAGATCGCGCCTTTCTCGAGCACCCGGTAGACTTTCTCCACACCGTTACCGCCGCGGTGTTTACCCGCTCCGCCGGTATCGGTGAGGGTGGTGTAGCGCTCCACCACCAGCGGGAAATAGCTCTCCAGGTATTCGGTGGGAATGTTCTCGAACAGTGGCCACCACGAATGCCCGTCCATGCCATCGCCGAGCGGGCGGCCCGGAATGCCGCCGTACAAAATCTCCATGAGCTGGAAAGGCGTACCGTTCGAGTCGGTGCCGGAATAGAGGAAGTGGGGGCTTGAGCCGTAGCCGGCGGCGGTAGCCATCTGCGGGGCTTTTTTGCTGAGCGCACCGCCCAGCACGTCGAATTGACGGGCGAGCGCGTGGGTTCTGCAACCGAGCGCCGCCGGGAACTTTGGATTGACCAGGGAGCCCTTGGGCATGCTCACGTGGATGAGATCGTAGAAGCCGTCGTTAAATAAGATCTGCGGATCGAAGACCATGATCAGGTAGACGCCGATGAACATCTTGAACATGCCTTCGTGTAGATAAAAGTTGATCGGGCCGGGTGCTTGGGGCGAGGTGCCGGTCCAATCGAAATAAGCGTGATCGCCTTCACGCCACACCGTGAGGACCATTTTGAACGGGCCGTTGCCAAGGCCGTCATCGTCTACATAGTCCTCGAAGGATTGTGGCTCTTCGGGCAAGTTCTGCACGATGAGTTGGCGCATGGCCCGGTTGGTGCGGGCCAGCAGCGCTTCGCACGCCAACAGATAACGCGCACGGCCAAAGCGCTCGCAGATCTCGATGACCCGTTTCTCGCCGGCCCGGCTGCCGGCGATGATGGCCATCAGATCGCTATAGTTCATCTGCGGCGTGCGGGTGTTGTTCATGATGATGTCCAGCGCCGCTTGGTTGAGCACGCCGCGCTGGTAGATCTTGATGGGCGGAATGCGGATCCCTTCGCCGAAGATGGAGGTGGCCGCCGTGGGCATGCTGCACGGCACCGGCCCGCCCACGTCCATCATGTGGCCGAACATGGAGCTAAAACCTACCAACTGATCGCTGTGGAAGATAGGCACTAGCACCATCCAGTCGTTGATGTGACTGACGGCGCCGCCGCAGCGGTAGGGATCGCTTTGCAAAATCACGTCGCCTGGGTACAAGGTCAAGGCTTCGTTTGCCAGCATTTCCGCCACATAGGAGCCGAACTGGCCGACGATCATGCGGCCCTTGGCATCGGTGATCATGGGGAATTCGTCGTGTTGCTCGCGGATCACCGGCGACATGGCGGAACGGAATAACACGGCGTCCATTTCGTGGCGCGCGTTGCGCAGCGCGTTCTCGATGAGGTCCAGGGTAATGGGATCGAGTCCGGCAGTGCTGGCAGGGGCGGGCGCGGGATCTGTGCGCGTGGTTGGCGGCGTTGCCGCGGGCGCTGATACGGCGGCTGGCAGGGGCGCCCCCGGGTAGACACCCGCGCGCGAAACCGGCTGGGTCCCACCGTTGTTACCCCTTTGCTCACCGGTACCATGCTCATCGCTACCGGGCTCACCGGTACCGCCATCACTCGAATAGGCTAGGCTTGCCGATTGCAATTGCGCTGCCGCTGGTGGTATCGAAGAGGCCGACACCAGGCCGAACTGCTTGGTCTGCTCTTCGAACAGCGCGTCGAATTGGCGCTTGTTGGTCTGTACCAGCTCATCAAGAGACAATGCCCGTTCAGGCGATGCTGTCCGCTCTAGTGTCGGCATGTTCGCTTACCTTTGCCATGTTCGCTTACTTTTGCAATGGGTCCGTTCTCGAATCATCACTCATGCGCCGTGGCCGCCTGAGCGCTAGGCCGCTCACCCGCCGGCAAGATGAGAATGCTGCCGTAGGGGTCCACGTGGCCGGTGTGATGAGGATGAATGAGTGTGGTCGAATCCGTCTGCGTAATGATGGCCGGGCCATGCACCTGATGCCCGGCCCGTAGTTTTAGCCGGTCATAAACGGCGGCGGGCTGGAACGAGCTAGCGAAATAGACCTGCTCGTGGCCGACCCAGGCGGCGCCCGCATCGGCATCGATCGGCACCAGGCGCGGGAGCGCCATCTTGCGCACCTGCCCGGCGCCCACGGCCCGCAGATTCACCAACTCCACCGGTGTACCCAACTTGAAACCGTACAGACGCTCGTGGGCGGCGCCAAAACGCGTGGCCAGCTCATCCAGCGCTGCCTTGTCAAAACCGCTGGAGCGTACCTCTAGTGCCACTTCATAACCCTGGCGAAAATAACGCACGTCCGCTTCATAACGAATGCTTTGATCGCCGCTGGCGATGCCTTCTTCGCTGAGCCAACCGGCGGCTTCAGTGCCCAAGCGTTTTAACACAGCGCTGATGTCGGCGGGAGCCACCGTTTCCAAGTGGCGGATGAATGTTTGGGCGAATTCGTTTTTGGCATCGGAATACAAAAAACCGAGGGCGGACAGCACGCCAGGGGTGGGCGGAATGATCACGGGATAACAGCCCGCCAGCATGGCGATAGCATTACCGTGCAATGGACCTGCGCCGCCGAAAGCCACTAGGGCGAAGTCGCGTGGATCCAAGCCTTTTTGCACTGTCACCAAGCGTAACGCACCCAGCATGTTCTCGTTGACTATATCCACAATGCCCTGCGCCGCCTGCTGTGTGCCTAGGCCTAGGCAGGTGGCGATGCGGTTAACAGCGCTTTCGGCGGCGGCCACCTCCAATGCCATAGCACCATCGAGCAAGCGCGGCGGCAAGCGTCCTAGCACCACATTGGCGTCGGTCACGGTGGGTTCCTCGCCGCCGTGACCGTAACAGGCTGGCCCTGGCCGTGCCCCGGCGCTGTGCGGACCTACCCGCAAGGCACCGGTCATGGGCACATGGGCGATGGAGCCGCCGCCGGCACCTACGCTGTGCACCTCCACCGACGGGATCTTGATGGGGTAGTAACCGAGAGCGGTTTGTCTCGAGATGGTAGGCAGGCCGTTTCGAATGAGCGAGACATCCGTGGAGGTGCCGCCCATGTCGAAGCCTAGCGCATTGGGGTGACCGGCGAGCCCGGCGATGAAAGCGGCGCCCGATACCCCGCCCGCCGGCCCCGAGAGCATCGTGTGCACGGGCCGATCCGCCGCCCGTTTGACGCTCATGAGGCCGCCATCGGAGCGTACGATATTGACCGTGGGTTGGACTTGCAATTCGCCTAACTTGGTCTCGAAATTGGCCAGGTAGTTGCGCATGGCGGGGCGCACGTAGGCGTTCATCACCGTCACCAAGGTGCGTTCGTACTCGCGAAATTCGGGCAGGATTTCCGATGACACGGACACTGGCATGTCCGGCGCCAAAGCGTTGACGATGGCTTTAAGTCGCTGCTCGTGGGCTGCGTTGGCGTAGGCGTTGAGCAACGAGATGGTGATGGATTCGACTTGCGCATCCAGTAGCGTCTGTACCGCCCCCTGGGCTTGGCTTTCGTCCAGCGGCGTTAACACCTCTCCGCGGGCGCTCATCCGCTCCTCGACGCCTTGGGTGTGTTGCAGATCGGCCAACGGAGCGGGTTTTTGCATGATCATCCAGCCGGCCAGCGGCCCGGGTGTTTGTGATCGGGCCAGATGTAAAATCTGTTCGAAGTCTTGCGTCACCAGCAAACCGACCCGTGCGCCTTTCTCCTCCAGCACGATGTTGGTGGAAACGGTGGTGCCGTGGAGCAGGGCGCGTATATCGGCTGGCCGCATCTGCGCCCGTTCCAACAGGCCACGTATGCCTTCGAGAATGCCCACGGATTGATCATGGGGGGTGGAGGGGGTTTTGTGCAGATGCAGCGCGCCGCTTGACTCGTCGAACAAAAGCAGATCGGTAAATGTGCCTCCAACGTCAATACCCAACCGGCAACTCATGGTATTCGCCTGCTCTCCCCACACGCGCAGTGCGCACTGTAACCAAACTTCGGCCCGCGCACATCACCGGCTTCCCTTTGCGCCTATATAACCGAGGCACTCGGCACCCTTGGAATTACCTAGGGCGAACTCGGTGAACACTTGAAAACACGGTACGAAACGTTGCATATCACCACCGCCTGCGACGCAGGGTCGCGCGCCAGCGCCGCGCCTGACCTCCCGGCCCCTGAAGTCGCCGCTAAACCCATTCGGCGCCAGTTCAGCGCTCAATACCGGTTGCGCATCCTGGATGAAGCGGACCGCTGCACCGAACCGGGGGAAGTCGGTTGATTACTACGCCGCGAGGGCCTGCGCAACTCGCATTTGACCGCCTGGTGTGAAGCCTGGCGCGAAGGAGCACTGAAGGAACTTACGCCCCAAAAGCGCGGCGCCAAGCCGGTCAAACGCAATCATCCAGCCGGCCAGCGGCCCGGGGGTTTGTGAGTCGGGCCAGATGTAAAATTTGTTGGAAGTCTTGCGTCACCAGCAAACCGGCCCGTGCGCCTTATTTCCTCCAGCACGATGTTGGTGGAGACGGTGGTGCCGTGGAGCAGGGCGCATATATCGGCTGGCCGCATCTGCGCCCGTTCCAACAGGCCACGTATACCTTCGAGAATGCCTACGGATTGTTCATGGAGAGTGGAGGGGGGTTTGTGCAGATGCAGCGCGCCGCTTAACTCGTCGAATAAAAGCAGAAACGACCTGGAAACACATTAATACATGCTCCATCCGGCTTCAGTATTCTTTTTATTTCTCGAAGTGCTGAAGAATAGTCCATGATTATGCTCAAAGACCTGGCTACTGAATACGATGTTAAAAGTTTTATCCTCATAAGGAATTTTAGTAAGGGTCATCTTCTATTTTCTGTGTAATACCATCATTCATATAAGATGTTAAATTCGCATTGGGACTGTCCGGAAGCGCAATGTCGCAACCAAAGAATTGATATCCAGCTTGCCGGAACTGGTGTACACAGATACCTTCACCACAACCAAAAGCAAGTAGTATGGTATCTTCAGATACAGTTAGACTTGTATTACTCAGTAAGGTTTTCAGTCATGCAACATACTGGAGGGCACCTCTAAAAATGCACTTTTTCCGCGATTGCGGCGTCAGCTCCGTGCTC
>JAAHTH010001800.1_pt2 | contig 13665 bp, 10 predicted proteins | sample 6116091 | NCBI WGS metagenome assembly JAAHTH01 (sample SAMN13939990, study PRJNA603662) | sponge metagenome | isolation source: marine sponge | host: Mycale hentscheli | place: New Zealand | collected 2006
TTTCTCCAGGGTCTTTTTCTGCGGATTTACTAATTTGCAGTGTTACCAAAAATTGCTTAATCGCAGGCTTGTCTTCAAAGGTACGCAAGTAACCGAGCTTTATCTCTGACGCTCCCTCTGCAGTTGTCTTAAAACTTGCTGTCGAAACTCCTCCACTACCAACGCCCTCCCCCGAAGCCTTATATTTAACATCTCCCATCAATCGAATCGACTTTGACTTGCTCTGATCCACCCACGTGTATCCAGTCGTCGGATTGCTTTCAAGCTGAATCTGAATTTTCTGCCCCAGCGTTACTTTGATTGTTTTGCCGTTGTCTTTGCCGCTCAAACGCACAGCCTTCAATCGCTTCGCCTCAGCAGCATCGCCGGTGCGAGGCAGTCTTATACCCGAAATCGACATTCCATTTTTGGGAGCATCATCAGCAATGCGTGTATCGATAATGAAGCACTCAAGCAAAAGGCCGCGGTTGTCTATTTTTACAAAGCGACGCTCGGTCGACTCCAGTTTTTTAGAAGCAATTTTAATTGAGGATTCATACAATTGATCCAGTGTCTTGACAGGCGCTCCATCGCGATGTGTCCCGAGCTGATCCCCCTCTTCTTTCCATTTTTCAAACGGTGATTCACCAGTAGGTTTGTCTACCATAGCGATCGGACGAAAGGTCCTCCGAACCACCTTTCCATTCTTCACGAAGATTCTCGTCTCATGCCCATACTCAATAAAACTTGACCAGCGAACTTTGTAGGAATAACTGCCACCAACATCGGCTTTCGTTTTCTCCCACTTTGCCAAACTATCTTTGACCTTTTCGAGATCACTCGTATCGTGGAAATCTGCACTGGCGGTCAATGTTAACAATGCCAGCAAAGTACATAAGACAATCACTCGAAGACCCATAATATTCTCACGCAGAGGTTAAAAATTAAAAAACCAACTCAAAGACACTTCTTAGGATAACAGAGTTCCAAAAATTCACGAAGGATCTGCTAATAAATCAACACCCTGATACTCTCTCGATCCCGAATGCGTGTTTTACAGCGTGAATAGATGAACGACACGACAACGCTGGCCGAGCAATAAAACTCAACCAACTGCCGTCAATTTTTGGTAACTTATCGAGTAAACTTACCCGCAAAACCATTGAAATTCACTGTGAGCCCAACATGTCCCAACCAATCACCAATCGCTCCTTCCTTCTCTACAGCTGGAGTATAGTACTCGCAGTATTCGCCTCTTCAATTAACCCAGCGGTTGCCCAAGATACCGCTGAACCAGCAATCAAAGCTGTCGCGGACATTCAATATCTACCTTCAAAAATCGCATTCGGTTCCTGCAGCAATCAAAATAAGCCGCAACCAATTCTCGACACAGTCGTCGCAAAAAACCCGGATCTCTTCATCTACCTTGGTGACAACATCTATGGTGATACCGAAGACATGGAGGTCCTCGCCCAAAAATACAGAAAACTCGAAAATAAAAAAGAGTTTCAGAATTTGCGAGCGAACACTGCCGTGCTTTCCACTTGGGATGACCACGACTACGGCTGTAATGATGCAGGCAAAGAATACGCTTTTAAAAAGGCATCTAAAGAGATCTTCATGAACTTCTGGAATGTACCTCTTAGCAGCCCGCGCAGAAAACACCCGGGAATTTATGGATCGCACACATTCTCAGACGGCAAAAAAATACTCCAGGTGATCCTACTCGATACGCGAACGTTCCGAGATCCGCTTAAACAAAATTCCGAAATCAACAATCGAAGTGGCAAATTTAAGAATGACTATCAACCCGATACAACCAACAAGACCCTCCTCGGCAACGCGCAATGGAAGTGGCTTGAGAATCAACTAAATCAGAAAGCTGACCTACGTATCATTTGCTCATCCATTCAGTTCGGACACGAATACAACGGTTGGGAGTCATGGACCAACCTGCCCAATGAGCAAAAGAAAATGGCCGAACTAATTCGCAAAACAAAAGCCAATGGAGTTGTTTTTGTTTCGGGAGATGTCCACTGGGGTGAAATATCAAAAAGAAGCTTCGACGATCTCTACCCAATTTACGACATTACCGCCAGTGGAATTACCGAAGACTGGCACAACGTTGAACCTAATCGGTATCGGGTCCAACAAGCCTTTCGCAAGAACCATTTCGGCATGATTGAAATCGACTGGAAAAAAGAGGATCCCAAGGTAAACATGCTGATCCTCAACGTCGAAGGAAAGGCAGTCATTCGTCACGCTGCCACACTGAACCAACTCCAGCTCAACACAAATCGTCCAACTCCGTAACAATGCGTATCAACAAGCTAAACTTTGTCCACGAAAAACAACTCTGGTCGGTTAGCCTGTAATATTGTTTTTGAGAAACGCTCGCTCAGGATCACAATCAAATAATTTTTAGAATTCTTAACCAATACTCTCCCGACGAATGACGATTTCCAATTCATATTGTTACTTTTCAATGACCTTCAACCGAGCAATTTAAAAATGCCCCTTGTCAACCGCATACTCGCCTGCGCCTTTTCCTCCTGCCTTCTATTTTTCTCAGCAAACGCTGTGGGGGACGAGAACTTGGCCGAAATTCTTCGCAACGCCAAATGGGATGGAATCGTTGGAACTTGGGTGGATGAAAATACCAATGGCAAATCCCTAAGCTCTACCTTTTCCTGGAAAATCAAAAATAGAGTGTTAGAAAACTCCAGTCGGCAAGGTAAGGAAAAAGAAGACGTCTCCTTGATCGGCGTCAATGCAAAAACCGGCCAGATTTTCAACATGAGTGCAGGAAGTGATGGCGGATCTTCTCTCGGAGAGTGGAAATTTTCAGCCTCGGGAGAGGCAAGCTTAGGAATCCTGTACACCGCAGGAACCGGACAAGAAGGTGCGTTGAGCATCCGCTACCGTCTCGTCAATCAAGATACTTTGGAAATGACCGTCGACCTCCCACAACCGATAACCTACCGATTAATTCGTGCGAAGGAAAAAACTAAACAACGCTGAGCGTCTATGCAAATCCATCTGTTCACTATTTCCAAACGGTAAGTAAAGCCCCCCAACAGATAAATGAAATTTTCGTTGCTTGCTTTTATTGCGATCTTATCGATTTGCCAATCGATTTACGGTCAGTCCTTTCGCCCAATCGCAGCACCACTCATTGAAGCATCCTGCATTCATTGCCACGACGGAGATTCTGATAACGAATTGAATCTCTTAGATCTTGATGGCGATCTCTCAGACTCCCACACCTTTAAGCAATGGGAAAAAATTTACAACCGGGCCAAATCAGGTGAAATGCCACCTGCATCCGAACCCCCCGCTGACCTAAACTCCTTGAAGGCAGCTCTCACTGCGATTGAGAAGGATCTCTTCAGGGCGAATCTCCTCACCCAACAAGAACATGGGCGTGTACGTTCTCGTCGCTTAACAAAGCGGGAATTGGGCTACACACTTCAAGACCTACTTTCTATTTCACATGTCGATCATTCATCCATTCCCGAAGAGGCTGATACGGGTAATTTTGACACCGTGGGCAGCAATCAGAGAATTTCCAGTCTGCATATGGAGGGCTACCTCCAAGCCGCTGAAAATGCCTTAGAGCAGGCCATTCAACTTGAAAAAAATCCCTACATCTCAAGAGAATCAGATTTCGCGTTTATAAAATCTTTCCACGACATGCCCCTTAACCAAGGTGGCAATATCTCAAGAGACCTAGAAGATGGAACTGGAGTCGTCCTTTTTCATGACGTCGATTATCTGACTCCGTTTACCTATGAAATTAGACACACTGGCATCTACCGTCTTTCTGCCGAAGTTGCAGCCTATCAAACGGCGAAGCCACTCACAGCTAAAATCATTGCCAAAAGCCCCAGTAGCGGCGAAGTTCGCATCGCTGCCGCTGTCGACGTCACACCAAATAATCCACAAACCATTTCTGTAGACACCCTTCTAAAACCGGGTGATTTGCCTTACCTAACCTTTGACCGGGAAGGTAATCATTCGTTTCCTCTGGGCGGTAGCAAGCACTACAAAGGAAGAGGACTCGCGATCTATTCACAAAAAATTGAGGGACCGCTCTCAAAATCATGGCCTCCTCAAAGCACACAAAAACTCCTCCTCGGCGTAAATTTCAAAAGCCAGACAGATAACAATCTGGGGCCATTCGAAATAGAGAGCGGCCAATCAGATGAAAACTTCACCACAACAGTCATAAACAACATCGCTCCAAGGGTCTTTCGACGAGAGGTAGCAGAACAAGAAATTCTGCCTTTTCATGAGATTGCAAAGGCGGAACTTGCTTCCGGACAACCGCCGACTGCCGCCATGAAGGTTGCTTTAAGATCTATGTTGAGCTCCCCTCAGTTTCTCATTTTCCAAGAAACCCAGGGCCAACTCGATGATTTTGCGCTCGCGAACCGACTCTCTTATTTCTTTTGGAAAAGCCTCCCCGATGCTGAGCTTTTTGAACTTGCGAAAAAGCAACAGCTATCTCAACCGAGAGTTCTATCACAACAAGTCGAACGCCTTCTCAATCATGAGAAATCAGCGCGGTTCGTCAACGACTTTGTGGGACAGTGGTTACGAGTCTACAAATTAAACGCGACTACCCCTGACGATCAACTTTACCCGGAGTTTGATGAACTCCTCAGTGATTCCATCCCCAAAGAAACCCAACTATTTTTTCGGGAACTCATCGATGAAAATTTAGGTACCGATCAACTTATTGATTCAGAATTTACATTCTTAAACCGACGTCTAGCGAAACACTACCGCATAGATGGCGTTGAGGGGCAGCAATTCCAGAGAGTCATGCTGCCGCCTGAAAGTCCTCGAGGTGGAATCCTCACACAAGCAGCGATTTTAAAAACAACGGCCAATGGAACCACCACGTCCCCCGTAATGCGAGGTAACTTTGTACTCACGAACTTCCTCGGCACCCCACCGTCACCCCCTCCTCCTGGGATTGGCTCGATCGAACCAGATACAAGAGGAAAAACTACCATCAGAGAAATCCTGACCGCGCATCGAGATCTTGAATCATGTAACCAATGTCATCAAAAAATAGATCCACCCGGGTTTGCTCTTGAGAGCTTTGACCCAATTGGCAGGTATCGAACCCATTACAGGATTGCTGGCGGCAAGCAGAACTTTTTCGGTTTTGAAAACAAATTGCCACCCAAGAAAGGGCTGCCAGTTGACTCGAGCGGCGTTTCCGCCCATGGAAAACAATTCGAGGATATTACCGAATTCAAGAAGATCTTACTCGAGAATCGCGAGCAAGTTGCAAGAAACTTTATTGGACAACTGGTTGTTTATGCGACCGGAGCCGAAATTGAATTTGCTGACCGGCAGGTTATCGATTCCATCGAACAACAAACGCGAGAAAAAGGCTATCCCATTCGAGATATCATTCATGCGGTTATTGAATCCCGATTGTTCCAACACAAATAAGTTTGAAAGTATTTCTCAATGATCAAGACCATCGACCGGCGAACAATGTTGAAATCGACTGGCGTCGCCTTAACGCTGCCGATGCTGGAATCTATGAACCGCAATGGTTCCGTCTTACCGCCTCCCCAGAGACTCGTGTTCTTGTGCACAACACTTGGCCTCCACCCTCCCAACCTCTGGCCCAAAACTCCAGGAAAGGACTATGAAGCAACCGCTTATTTAAAAATACTTCAAGATCATCGCAACGACTTCACGCTTTTTTCCGGCCTTCAACACGAAGATCAAACGGGGCGGCAACCCCATGACAGTGAAATGACTTTCCTCACTTCCGCGCGAAAACCGGGCATGGGTGGCTTTCGGAATTCGGTCTCTATCGATCAAATTGCAGCCACTCAACTCAAAAACAAAACTCGCTTTTCCTCAATCACTCTTGGATCTGCAAAATCACAAAGCCAATCTTACACTGCCGGCGGCGTCATGATTCCTGCCCAAACGAATCCAGCAAAACTGTTTGAAAGCCTTTTCATGAAGGGGCGCCCCAAAGAAATTGAATCTCAGAAACGCAGACTCAATCAGGGCAAGAGCATTCTGGACCAACTCAGCGCTCAAGCAAAATCACTCCAGCAAAAAGCCAGCCAGGCAGACAACCATTTACTTGATGACTATTTACAATCGGTTCGGGAAGCAGAAACCAACATTGGTAATTTCCAGAGTTGGATTGACAAACCCAAGCCTCAAGTCGAAATAGAAAAACCAAAAAACATTAGCGACATTGCCGACATCATTGGCCGCACTCGACTTTTGATGAATCTGATCCCATTGATCATTCAAACCGACTCGTCCAGAGTCGTTAGCCTAATGATTCAAGATCACTTTGCTGTCCCAAAGATTAAAGGAGTTACCGGGAACCACCACAACCTCTCCCATCATGGCCAGGATAGAACAAAAATCATACAACTCCAGAAAATCGAAACTGCCATCCTGCATAGCTTTGGCGACCTGCTCCATCAGATGAAGTCGAGAACTGAAACAGGATCATCCCTCCTAAAAAATACATCTGTGCTGTTTGGCAGCAATCTTGGCAATGCCAACGCGCACCAGGCCAGCAACCTTCCGATCTTTCTCGCAGGTGGCAAATTCAAACATGGCCAGTACATTGCCAAGTCCAAGGGTACTCCATTGTCCAACTTATTTGTTTCGATGCTCAATCAGAACGGGATTGAAATTGATCACTTTGGACAAAGTACTGGAACGCTAAGCTGGTAATTTACAAACGGCCTGCAAACGCCGAAACATTCAATTAAAAAAGCCCTGCTCTTCTTAACAAAAAGGGCAGGGCTGTTGGTTTAGCAAAAGCTATTTTAGCTCGATTAATCTTCAATTGAAACGATTTCGGCTCCCGCGCGAGTCGCCAGCTGCTGAAAGACAACTTCGTTAATCGACTGAGTTACAAAGTGTGTTGAACCATCGCCCAAAGTTACATTAATTCCCTGAGGATGATAACTTCGAAAATCTTCAAAGTGCCCACCGGGGTCGTTAGGAGCGTGATCCGCTGCTCCAACGATTCGCGCAAACGGTTCGTCCACTTCAGGAACCATGCCGACCCAGGAAATTTTCCCGAGGAGATTTATTCGCTCGCCAACCATTAACGTGTTGCTGGTGCCGTCCGTGATATCTCCCATTTTTATCACGCTATTCCCGTAAAACAATCCGTTCCCCTTCAGCGGACTGTCCTCGATTTCGGAACTTCCAAATACACCAGAGTAATTACTGCGTCCCACCATCAGTTCCTCGTGATCGTGATCGTCGTCTGACCCCGGAGGTTCGTCATGCAAATCATGATCGTCATGGTCATGATCGTGTTCAATATGTTCGTCAAGATTCACTACAGGCAAATCAATTTCAGAAGGGCATTGATACGCTGGAACGACAGTTTCAATTGTATGAATGTGAGCACTGTCATCGATGGCCACTTTAAAATCTATCTGGTTGTAAAGATTGTTCTGCTCCATGAACGGCAAAATATAGGCCGACCATCCCCAACCAGGTTCATCATCTGCAATTAGCGGGTTTCCTGTTTTCCACCCGGGTGGAAGCGTTTGGAACGCGCTTTCATAATTTAGGATTGCTAAACCCTGCTGACGACTATTGTTGGCACAGGAAATTCGCCTGGCTGCCTCGCGTACTTGTTGTACCGCCGGAAGCAGCATCCCGATTAAGATCCCAATAATTGCAATTACAACCAGTAACTCAACAAGCGTAAATCCACTTTTCTTATTTTTATAATTCATAACGCACCAAAAAGATAAAGAGAAAAAATCCAATCAAAAACTTAATTCTGATTACCCTAAAATAAATTTAGGAGTCAAATCACGGAAGATTTCTGATCATCGTTTTGGGTTCGACAACGAGGCAGACGCCAATTCATTGCGTCCAACATCTTTGGCAGCAGAACCAAAAACGATTAGCAGAAACCGCGTCGAATCGGGGGTGCGCGACCCGATTGCCCGAAATGGACTTCCTTCAGAAAGACCGGTGTGGCAGAGAGTCTCTCCAGAACACTAAATTCTTCAAGTGAATGCCGCTCGACCGCTGGGATATCGACTTGAAATTGAGCCAACAAACGACACAAAAGACAATCGTGAGCCAGTGCGTCGCCGTCTACAAACTGCTCGCTAGGCACCACCGGAATGGCAGGGTGGTCATGCGGAACTGAGCAACAAAGAATCGTCTCGACATCACCTGCGGTTGTGTGGTCATCGCAAAGGTGTGAGTGACTAGACACCAACAAGCCGCTCAACGTGATCGATGTCACGATGAGGAGTTTCGTTATGTTGGCTGCAAATGAAGTCACGGCAAACTTGTAGAATAGTTGAACTGAGCGTTAGATACCCCCCAATAGTACGCATGGCACCCCTCCCAGTTCAAGACAAAGAAGCCTAATTTCTCGAAATCTCCCCAGATCACCTCAAATTACGCCGATTGTCCCTGCCCGAGACTGAATCGAGCGGAATAATCGTTAGCCCGTCCAAATCGTTCAATTCTCGGTAACACCTGAGAACAACGAACAAATAAGGAGACTACGCAAGCTTAGTAAGAACGCTTTTGACTACTGACTGGAATTGTTTTTCTTCTCGCCTTCAAGCCGCTTCAGCGTCTTTCTTAAATCATCTCCACCCAAACCGGCGATCGTCAGTTCCGGATTATGCGTCAATTCCAGATTTTTGTAAGCGACTCGCTGGGCAGGGCCACCATGGATTTGCAACGCAAGCAAACCGGTCAGTTCGCCATCAGGGTCTTCTAACGCAACGGTGATCCGACCATTTACCGCCAGCCAAATTCGATGATCCACTGCAAGGATTTCGTAATCATTCCATCCTTCCCGGTGAACATGTTTCTCACGGGTATCCCCATTACGTACTAAGATGCCCCGCCCATGCTCGTGGTATAACGACCCCCACCATCCTTTTCCAACATCCGCCTGATAGCCCACAGCTTGCCCCGACGGCTTGAGCTCAGTTGAGCGGAATTGAATTCCAGCATTTGCAGAATACGGCACCTGTTTCACCTTGAGCTTAAGACGAAAGTTCTTAACAGGAATCTTGGAATACAAAAATTGATTCCCTTTAATTTTGGCATCTCCTCCTGTACCTACAATTGCGCCCTCTTCGACAGACCATAAATCCATGTCTTTGGCAGACCACCCATCTAGGTCTGTCTGATTAAAAAAGACCTGATCTTTTTCGGGCTTCAAATCTGCGGGCCGAATCGCATCCTGGGCGTCAGTGATTCCAATGGGAATAAACCCAATCAGTAAGATTCCCGACAGAATAGCGCACTTCTTCTGCCGAAAAAAATATCGAGTGACGGAACTGGCAAATTGAATCATAGTCTTCTCCGGCAACAAATAATGCCTCATGATAAACACGTAACATTAGAACGTTCGCCCGAAAAGACCGCAAACCTCGGATGCCGAACAAATCAGGAAAATATCAACTAAGACTTACTTGATTCGACGTATTTTCGGCCAAATTCCACCTTCGAATTACATTCAATTGATCCGGTGTCACCACACCGATAGGCTTATTGCTTCCATCGACCACAACGAGCTGTTGAACTTCTGGATCTTTGGCGAATAGCTGTTCTGTTGCAAAGCAAGTGGTATCACTTGGCACAGTGACAACTGGTGAAGACATATGTTTTGTCACTTGATAAAACTTAGTCTGATTTCCACGACGCAAACCGAATTCATCTATTTCAAAAATCTCCTCCAATACAGACTCATCATGATTGGCGAGACGTTGGTTCAGGTCTAGATACCTTTGAATATCTGCCTCAGTCAAAATCCCAATGCAAGTTCCCAAACGATTAATCACTGGAGCAGCAGTTGCGCGAGCAGCGTTTAACGCACTAATTACGTCAGACATTTGGTCATAATCGTGAACTGGCACGATATGGGACATTGCCGATGTAACAAAAGGGGATTTTTCAAATCGGTGCCTTAAACCATCGGACCTTTCACCAACTGGCCTGTGCCACCCATCGGTTGTCGCCTCAACTGAATCCTCACGAACGGGTTCCTGAGCATTGACCTTCACGCTCAAGACCGGGCATTTCGAATGTCGAATAACGTATTCTGAAACACTTCCTAAAATCCATCTCACCAGACCGACGCGATTGTGAGTCGCCATAATCACTAAGTCGCAATTCTGCTCTTCAGCTAATTTTACAATCTCGGGGCCGGGATTGCCCCTTAAAAATTCATGCTGATACTCGAGGGTTGAATCCGCCGGCATGACTTTTAAAAACTCAGTCTGCTCTTGGATAATTAACTCATCAAGTTCCGGGCGAACGTAGTAGGTCGTAGGTGGCAAGGGAGGTATGGCGACGTAACAAAAAATTATCTTAGCTTCATTTTTTTTCGCCCACAAAGAAGCCAAGTCGACTGCGTCTTGGCAATTACTAAAATCATCGATCGGTACAAGAATTTTCCGAATGGCATTCATTGTTCCCTCCCCAAAGTTTGAAAAGTACAGTTACGTCCTATTCCTGACGCAAATTGAATGCCAAACAAACGACGGATGATGTTTTGGGAATTTCTGCGTTAAATTCTCCCTCCAATCGCAACTGCTGTGCGACATTACTCAGGGCTTCCCCTCCGCCCGCGCGATATCGCATCAAACTTCCCCACTGGGGAAACGCGTTGAATAACCAGTCCAGTGGCGCAAATGATTAAAGGAGAACGTCTCGTTGATCGGAACAAAAGTTTACGCAAGGCACTAACCATCGTTACCACCAACCGCTGTCTCCGAATTGATTCTTTCAAGTTGCAAAAAAAAAGATTTTGCACCGAAGCAAATATCAGTGCAAAATCTATTTTATAGCCGTTCGAGTTACCCTTGGGGATAATTGGGGATCAACCAGACAGAGCCGGTCTAACCTCATAAAAATCTACTTCGCTCCAAGAGACGCAGTCTTAGTAGGCTTGGTTGTGTTCAAGTCGAAACGATCCAGATTCATTACCTTATTCCAAACTGCGGCAAAATCTTCGATGAACTTTGCATTGCCGTCTTCACAGGCATACACTTCGGCAATCGCTCTTAATTGAGAATTCGATCCGAACACAAGGTCGACTCCAGTCCCGGTCCACTTGAGTTCACCCGTCTTACGATCCCGCCCTTCATACACGCCAGGTTGAGCGTCAGATTTCTTCCAGTCCGTTTCCAAATCCAGCAGGTTAACGAAGAAGTCATTGGAGAGTGTCTCGGGCCGAGTGGTAAAAACTCCCAAGGGAGAATTGTCGAAGTTTGCATTGAGTACCCGCATACCACCAAGCAATACGGTCATTTCGGGAGCGGTTAGCGTCAACATATGCGCTCGATCGACCAACATCACTTCCGGCAGTTGGGAGTATCCCTTGCGAAAGTAATTGGTGAATCCATCGGCGGTTGGCTCCAACGCCGCGAACGAATTAACATCCGTCATTGCTTGAGATGCATCGGTGCGACCTGCAGTGAATGGTACGGTAATTTCATGTCCCGCATTCTTTGCTGCAGCTTCCACACCCACACAACCTCCCAACACAATTAGGTCGGCAAGTGAGACCTGAACACCGTCCTTTCGGGACTGATTAAAATCACTTTGGATTTTTTTCAATACGTTTAAAACGTCTTCAAGCTTCTCCGGCTGATTAACAGTCCAGTCCTTTTGAGGCGATAAACGCAGTCTTCCCCCGTTCGCTCCACCACGCTTGTCTGTTCCACGGAACGTGGATGCAGAAGCCCAAGCCGTCGAAGTCAATTGAGAAATCGACAACCCGGAACCAAGCAACTGTTTCTTGAGCTGCGAGATCTCTTTTTCTCCAACTTGCGAATAAGCAGCCACTGGAACAGGGTCTTGCCATAACTGTGCCGCCGGCACAAGAGGACCAAGGCAACGGGCATAAGGCCCCATATCGCGATGCGTCAACTTGTACCATGCTTTTGCAAACGCAGCCGCAAACTGATCCGGATTCTCATGAAACCGCTTAGAAATTGGCCCGTAGTTGGGATCCATTTTAAGGGCAAGATCCGTGGTGAACATAATCGGTGCGTGAGACTTGTTCGCATCATGTGCATCGGGAACGGTTCCCTCGGCAGCTGCATCTTCCGGAGTCCATTGCCAACCGCCGCCGGGACTTTTCGTTAATTCCCAATCATAACCAAACAGATTTTCAAAGTAACCGTTTGACCATTCGACAGGTGTCGTCGTCCAGGCTCCTTCCAGTCCACTGGTGATCGTGTCATCACCATTGCCGGTTCCAAAATTATTCTTCCATCCCAATCCCTGCTGTGCCAGTGGAGCCGCTTCGGGTTCGGGGCCGACATGCTTACTCGGATCGGCAGCTCCGTGAGCTTTCCCAAAGGTATGCCCACCAGCAATCAATGCGACTGTTTCTTCGTCATTCATGGCCATCCTTTTGAATGTTTCACGAATGTCACGGGCGGAGGCGAGCGGATCCGGCTTTCCATTGGGACCTTGAGGGTTGACATAAATCAAACCCATTTGCACCGCAGCCAGCGGATTCTCAAGCTCTCGATCACCCGAGTAACGCTCATCTGCTAACCACTCACTCTCAGGACCCCAATAAATATCAGTTTCCGGCTCCCAAACATCAACGCGGCCACCGGCGAATCCAAATGTCTCAAATCCCATCGACTCAAGTGCACAGTTCCCGGTGAAGACCATTAAATCAGCCCACGAAATCCGCTTGCCGTATTTCTGCTTAATTGGCCAAAGTAAACGTCTTGCCTTATCCAGGTTCGTATTGTCCGGCCAACTGTTAAGCGGTGCAAACCGAAGGGTTCCCGAAGACGCTCCACCTCTGCCATCGGTGATACGATAAGTCCCGGCACTATGCCAAGCCATGCGAATGAATAGAGGGCCGTAATGACCGTAATCTGCCGGCCACCAATCTTGAGAAGTGGTCATCACTTCGACGATGTCTTTCTTTAATTCCGCAAGATCAAGTTTTTCAAATTCCTCGGCATAATTAAAATCAGCTCCCATTGGATCACTGGCCGGAGAATTTTGATGCAAAATACTCAATTTTAATTGCTCAGGCCACCAGTCACGATTGGACATTGAATCAACCGCGGCGTTGCCTTGAGTTACCAATGCCGGACTGTTAGGAATGGGAGCAGAGACAGGAATGGTTAAACCGGTGACCGGACATTTGCTGCCCGGCGGCATTTTGCTGCCATGGGCGTGCGCCGCATCGTAGTTCGGTTCACCAGAATCCTGTGCAAACAAACAAGGGTCAAAATTCAACAAACTTACCAACAGCAAAGCTGCCACAATTCTGGTCGCTCTCATCCTATCCCCTCAATTTTCAAATTACGAAATGTCGTGATGTCATCTAGGGCTTATCACTCCAATACGACCTAGGTAACCGACTCTTACACATCAAATTAACGCGAGATCAGTCTGCATCTCAGTTCACTCAGGCGATCATCATAGGCTTTCTAATTTCATTTTCAAAGTGCCTCGTGGGAACCAAAGACAGCTAGTAAAACGTTCACTTCAAATCGGAGTACAACCTCGTCACACCAACATTCACCCTCCCTCAACGACCCTCGCTTTTGGTTCAAATAACCTGGTTCAAACAACCAACCTCAGCATTCCCCCCACTCAGCGAGTTGAACCCCGCGACTTGCGGGCAGTTCGGGTTATAAGGCC
>JAAHTH010001532.1_pt1 | contig 13639 bp, 11 predicted proteins | sample 6116091 | NCBI WGS metagenome assembly JAAHTH01 (sample SAMN13939990, study PRJNA603662) | sponge metagenome | isolation source: marine sponge | host: Mycale hentscheli | place: New Zealand | collected 2006
CGAAATCCAAGACTGATCACTCGCGAGTTTCGTCGCATTGACATGTTCGTAGTAACCCCGCGGATTATCGGAGTCAGCCAGTCTCTGCTCATCGGTATAGGCTGGTAGTCCTCCCGTGGCGAGCATCTGCATCATCATTGAGGTACCCGACCTCGGTAGCCCACTGACGATGACGACAGGTGGATGTTCGGGCGATGATCCTGGTTCCTCTGCCTGTATGGTGCTGGCGAGTTTGGCGCGGCGCTCGATACGGTCAGCCGTGATCGTTGCGGCGAGGGCATCGAGATCGTCTTCCGCGACCGCCCATTCCCGGTTGCACGCTTCACCAAGCTGCTTGATGGCCGCTTGCTGCGCGGTGGCTTCCTGCTGATCGCCTGTTCGCTCGAGAAAGGCAAGAAAGTGCTCTCGTGCCTTGAGCAGTCCAGGTGCCAAGTTGATTGCTGCTTCGTAGGCAACACGGGCATGTTCCAAATCACCGAGCTCATCAAAACCGCGAGCCAGCAGGTAATGCGCCCAAGGGTTGCTGAATTGGAGTTCGGTTGCGGTCAGGGCATGAGCCACTGTCGATTCCCAATCCTCTTCCTTGGCTGCTACTTCCGCAAGTCCCTGACGCGCGTCGCTATTTTCATCATCAGTGGTGCGGGCTCGCTCAAAACACTGGCGGGCCTTCTCGATCTCCCCGATGTTGAGATAGCTGCTCCCGATATGATTATGGATTTCGGGAGTAGGACTGCTAGCAATCGAATCACTCATCTTATCAAGGAATTCGCGGGCACTTTGGTGCTCACCGTCGTGGATTTCTTGATGCAGCCAGAGCCACCGGAGTGTGATCTCCATCGGTTGCAGCAGACTATAAATCTTCCGCAGCTGTATTGAGATCTTTTTAGGCAGCGCCTGTTTCTCTGCTTTGGCAGCTGCTTCATCAGAAATTGGCTTCAAGACGGGTTCCTGCCCCTCTGAAGTGAGTTGGGGGAGTGTATGACCGTACTGCTCTGCCTCTGGGCGTAATCGTTCTAACTGCTCGGCTGCCCAATTCGTGGCGGCGGTGATGTTGGTCTCGAGCTGCTTGATCGCGAGACTCCTTTCCGGCCAGCGTCCGAGGGCCGTCAGGCATGTGATGCTGTTCAGACCGAAGCGATGTTCATGCGGCCAATCACTCCAGATTGGTTCGAGGAGGTCGAGTGCTTCCACGAACTCTCCGGCATCCATTCGTGCTTGCGCCAAGTTGTAGTGCAGTTCACGGACTGTTTCACGAACCGCCTCTGTGCTGTCTTCATTCAGCTCCTCGATGTAGCCGAGTTCGACGAGCTGTTTCATGGCCTCGGCGCTTTGCACACCGTCAAGGTGATCGTCGGGCGACTGCATGCCATCAGGATGAGGCCCATCGATCGCATCCCAAGATGGAATGTTGGGGATGGTGGGCGGCTCTTTAAAAATCGTCACGAGCGGTTTGCCGTCCATGTCTTCACCCACTGGCAAGTTAAAACAGCTGAGCACCGTGGGGGTAAGGTCGAGGACGCTCGCACCCTGAACAACTTCACCGTTCCGGATGTTCGGTCCTTTGGCGACAAAGATTCCGTAGGGACGATGTTCAATGGCCGGGCCGGCTGGCTCGGCTGGAATGTGGGCAGGACGCTGATGATCAGGATGGAAACCGTGGTCAGACAGTAGAATCACGTTGGTGTCCTCGCCAGCAAGCGTTAACAGCGTGCCGAGCATCATGTCGTGGAAACGATAACCGCCCTCCACGACACCCTTGTAAATTTCAAAATCCTCTTCGGTCACCCACTCTTGCCGCGGAGGGTGATACTTCATGAAGCCATGCCCGAAGTGGTCGATGCCGTCGTAATAGACAGCCATGAAGTCCCACGGCTCGAGCTGCATCAACGCTGTTGCAGCTCCGTGAACGCTTACCGTGTCGGCTAATGTTTTGGCAAACCCAATCAGTCGATGATCTTCCCGCTGATCAATCTCAAGAAATTTTGGGATGAACGGTCCGATGTATTCGGAAGTGAGTTCAAGCGGGTGAAAGCGGAACTCCTGCAGGTTGCGGGCGAGCGAGGCGGGGTGCACAGTGCCAGCCGCCATAGCCCACTGCTCAGGTGTCCAGCCGCTGGCATCCGCGCGGGGCCGACCGATCGATGGATCGATTTCGGCGTCACGAAGGGAGCGGGCGTCCTGATACCAGTTGCTCACCATCGTGCCATTGATTGGTTCGGCAGGATGAGAAGGCCACCAGGCGACCACGTTGCACTTCTTGCCCGTCTGGCTAAGCATGTTCCAAATCGCTTTGGATTTGCGGCTGATATTTGTGATCGGCCGCACGGCTTTTCCATCAGGCGTGGGTTCGCTGAATCCATGGATGCCATGCTTGGCAGGCCGCTTACCGGTAGCGATTGATGACCAAAGCATCGGACTTAGCACAGGATTCAGCGTGGAGATGTTGCCGTGCACTCCCTGCTGCATCATCCGTTCAAGGTTGGGCATTTTCCCGTCCGCAAGAAGAGGCCGAATGGCTCGCCAGTCAGCTGCATCCCAGCCAATTACAAGCACCTTTGCATCATTGGGCGTGGGAAGTGTTTCGCGTTCTTTGTTCTGCATCGGATCAATTGTGCGGGACCAAGGGTTGTTAGCGGTTCCAACGTAATCACAAATCGAATTCGATGATGCAGAAAATCTGTATCATTCGGCCGGCTTAACGATCGATGGCCGCTTGATGGTTGGCTGATGAGCAATGGGACGGATGTTCCTGCAACCTGAGCAGCAAGCCAGTGACCCCAAAGCTGTGAGCCGTGAAACGATCTCTCACTCGGTTACAGCTGATCCTGTTTGCATTCAACCGACGATCTGCGTCATCTGCAGATTAGATTTCGTCGCGTTCCACGATGCTGCCGAGCAATTTTCGGCAGGCATTTGTTCGTGTGTGGCTACTGGATTGCTGAGATGAGTCGCAGTGAGCTGTTTTGCGTCGCGTTGCATTGGGTTGGGTCTTACCAGTGACGGCGACCATGAACGCTCTTAGGTGACTGCCGTTTTGCGCTGCTGTCCGCCAAGCCGGGGAGACGTACCCCTGCACTCACTGCAGCCTCGTGAATGCCACTAGAGTGCGGCATTCCCTCGTGGGCTTTTCACGGTTCACCGCCTGAATGCACTCGCGACGTCTGTGCTAGCTACTCAAGCATACCAGTCTTTGCACACGCCCAATGCTCGCTCGCCGCCAGAGCGGCTTGATTGTGAACCCTGAAACCTACTTGCCACAATGCCGCGTTTTCAGCGGCAGCAAGTCAATCATTGAGTCAGCTAGCCAACTGGTTTGATGCATCGCTATCCGCGATTTTTTTCTTTTTGCGAACTCGTCGTACCCCCGCCGCACCTGCCGCCAAAGCGGCGAGACCAGCAAGCGTGGCCATCGAACTAGGCTCAGGTACTGCACCACCCGCCGAGGTCGCGCCAGCAGCGATTTTCGATCCATCACTTTCGAAACCCCAGCCCGTTACCGTGATGGACCGATTAGCCGCAGTAGTACTCAAGCTGGCATCGAAAGACAGCCAGCCGTAGAGATCAGGACTAGAGCTGCTGCTTGTGGTCTTGAACAACAAGTACCAACTGTCGTCACCAACTCGCTGCGGATCGTCGTCAAAACCACCGCTATCAGTGCTCCCAAAGTTTATGTCCCCAAAGCTGGCCGGTTTAAAAGTTTTAGTACTACCTGGAAACTCACCAGCGGTTCTTCCCAAATTTGACCAAGTTGCGCCAGACTCGACTGGCAAACCACCGAACCAACGATCCTCGGTACCACTATTTTGGCTCAACACCTGCCAATTGAAATCGCCGCCACGTATCGCAGCATAACTGCTTTCCCCCCTGAACGCGAGGGTTCCCAAGGTCACCCCCCCCCCGAGACCTGCGAAGTTTGCGTCGCACTTAATCCGTTTACCGTGATGCTCAGGGAAGTGTCGGTGTAAATGGCGGCATGGCTTTCTCCTGACAGCATCGCCAGCGGGATTGCCACGGGGGCAACTCTTGCAATTCGTTGGTAACAGTCTTTTCGCTTGCTGCTAACCTTGCTTGAGAGAATCATGATATTCTTGAAACACCTTTTAAAATTAAGTTTTTATTATGCCGCTGATGTGAAAATAAGCTGCGACCTCGGTAGTTTGCGCAAATCGCCCAAACCTTTTCCTTTAATGGTTGTGACCACTATAATCCTTCCTTCAGATTTTCCACCCCCCATATGGTTTTTCAATGGCTTTTTTGGCGGGTAGATTTCCAGTGATTCGGGTAGGTGCGGTGGCCTAATTTTCCCGCAGCGCGGATCACTAACGGGTTAGCGATCGCATTGATGTTGAATGTTGTTGATTCTTCGTGTCTGCAGCGGAGCATGCTTGGCATTGTGCCAGCCACTGCCAATCTTGCATGGTTGCAATCTCTGCTTGTTCCTCTGCTTGAAGTCCAAACAGGTAGTGATTAATTCGGAGCATTAACAGCGTGTTGATTTTCACCCTGTAACAGGGTTTCCATGCCAATCTCTGCCAAATCGTGCCGCGTAGGATCGTTCATTTTTTCACCTTGTGAAGTTGCAGTGCGAGTTCTGTAAGTTGTTCATCACTCAAATTTTTCGATAACCAAGTCGCCAAAGCAGTCACGTTTAACAAACCAGCGACCATTGCGGCTTCGGGTTTGGCTTCGCCTTTGAAGACTGGGGTTCGTTTTTGCGAGTTCTGAAGCACTTGTTCGAGTCCCTCTGCCGCTATTAATGGTCCAGCCAGATCAAAACACTCTAAGCCAAACGCCGTAATCAACGGTGTTTGGATTTTTTGTTTCGAGTCGTTTTCCCGGCTGGACCTGCTATCGTGCTCATTGATCTCACTTTGATCAATGTTTCAAGCTTCTACTGATATTGCGAGCGAACCAGTTGTCGATCCAATCAGTGACGCTATGGCTTTTATAGATGCAACTCATTTACCTCCCCTGAGCAGACAAAAACAATGTGATCAAATTCAAAAATCACGAGAACCTTTTCTCTGCTTGCGGGTCTAAGTCTTTGTAGCTGCTGTGATAATGGCTACCAGCATGATGAGCAGGGAATTTTCCTCTCCAACCTGCCCGATCCGGGCAAGGTGGAATTCGTCGTTGACGGACATGCGGCCTTTGGCAATCCCACGGATTCAATCTCGGCCGCCGCTGGCCTGGCAATGACATCAACATGCAAGCACACGTCCACTCATTGCATCAGCAACCAGTCACAGGAGCACGGAAAATATGCGCAAGCTCGTAGTCAACTTAAGCCGTCGACGTTTCCTTGGTTCGGCAACTCTGCTTGGAACAGTTTCAATGCTTCTTCCGGGTAAAGCGGTTCACGGTGCGAGTCCGACAGGTAAGAAACGAACTGCAACAAAAGACACAGTCGGAAAGCGGACGCCACCCTCATACGGGATAAATGGCCCACAAATCGTCTGGACATCCGTAACGTGCCGTGGCGGCGGCATGCCATGCCTCAATGAAGATGGTCACCCAACCTTCGGGAACCCTCATGGGTGGACTATCGAGCAGATGGATGACATTTACGGCAAATTCCTCCGTCCTCGATCCATGGCCTTCAACATCAAGTGGATGGGCTTGGCTGCCTACATGAAGGAAGGACCTTACGCGACAGTACGAACACGATTGGAAACCCAAACTCATGACTGAGAAGAGATGCCGGAGAGTGCTCATTCAGGCAACTCAATCACGTTGAACTTCATCACCCGGTATCGCTTCAAGTCCGTCCAACTTTGGATGGATACCTCAATCAAGACAGACAGCCGCGTCGAACCACACTTTGAAAACCAATCCAACGGCAGCCAGCTTGTTGAAAATGCGTCCTCAACTTCGTCGAGGCGTTGCAATGGTGCCGTTTACTTTCAGAACTGGTTCACATCGTTTTATTCTAAAATTTCTTTCGCCTTCTCTGAGTGCCTCGTTCACGAGGATCATCTATTTTGACAGAAGCCCTGGTAACCAGAGGCTGAATGCCGGAACGAATGTGATGATCAGCAACGTGATCAGCAACGGAATCAGAAACGGGACTGTTCCGCGAGTGACGGTTTGAACGGAGCTACCCGTGACGCTGCTGAGCACATACAGCACCAGTCCGACAGGAGGAGTCAACAGACCGAGGACCAAGTTGAGAATCATCACGATTCCAAGATGCAGCGGATCGATTCCAAATTCGATGGCGGCGGGAAGAAGAACAGGAACGGTGATCAGGAGTCCTGCAACTGGCTCGAGAATCATTCCAGTGATCAGCAGAACGACATTGATCAGCAACAGGAACACGATCGGATTATCCGTGAACTGCAGCATTGCCTGGGTCACTGCTTGAGGCCCTTGTTCACGAGCGATGACCCAGCCGAACAGACCGGCTGCTGCCACAATCAGCATGATCGAACCTGTGGTGGTGGCCGTCTTCACCAGGACTCCGCGGAATGACTTGACGGAAAGTGACTGGTAAAAGACGCTCAAAATCAACACCCACATCACGGCTGCCGCCGCTGCTTCGGTTGGAGTGAAGATCCCGCCTAGAATTCCGCCAAGAATGATGACGGGCGTCAGCAGGACCGGAAGCGCCGATAGGATTGCCTCTGTGACAGGAGTACTTTGGGTGATTGCTTCTTCACGCAGTGGGTTTTTCCGAGCATCTCGATAAACAAAGATGCAGAGGATTGATGTCAGCACCAGTGCGGGTAGCACTCCTGCAAAGAACAAAGCTCCCACAGAAACGCCGGCGGACACCGCGTAAACAATCGCAGGGATACTTGGCGGCATGATCGGCCCGATAAGTGATGATGCTCCGGTCAAACCGAGCGCGAACTTTTCGTCATAACCGCGTTTCTTCATCGCCGGCACAAGCACGGAACCGAGTCCCGCAGCATCGGCGATGGCGGCACCGCTCATCCAGGAAAACATCAGGCTGCTAAAGACGTTTACAAATCCCAAATTGCCGGGAATTCTTTTAAACAGAATCAGCAACATCCGAAAAAGTCGGTCGGCCAGACCGCCAGCGTTACTCAGATAGCCGGTCATGATGAATAGCGGGACAGCCAGAAGCGGGAATGAATCGACCGACCCAACTGTCTGCTGCAGCGCAACTCCGAGAGTGATGTCCTGTGAACATGCCACATAGACAAGACTCGGCAAAAGCATGCTGATGGCGACTGGCACCCGCAAACACAAAAGCACCAGGATGGCAATGACAAGTACACCCAGAATCATTTGCTCTGCTCCATATCCAGTTGAAAGGCTTCTTCTTCAACATGGGTTTCACGCGGAATGGGCTTTCCTGTCATCCAAACCTGAAAAAGATTCACGAGAGAATGCACTGCCATCAGCAATAAGCCCACCATGCCCGCTCCGTACCACCAACTCTTGGGCACTCCCAAAGCTGGCGATCCCACTTTGCCTACGTACCAGACAAAACTTGCACCACCAATCAGCAGCAACAGGCATGAGGCTGCGACCACAACGTAGCTCATGCATTCGATAAACAGCTTTCCGCCGTCGCCAACTCGGGACGAAATGATGTCGACCGCGATGTGCCGGCCCTCAGCCATCACGAATGCGGCCGAGATAAAAGTCATCCAGATCAACGCGAGTCGCGCGACCTCTTCGCTCCACTGAAACGGTGCGCCAAAGACATAGCGGGCGACGACTTGCGCCGCCATCGTTGACACGATAACCAACAGAAACAGGGCCGCAACCGTCTTTTCACCGAGCACCATCCATCGAACACAAGTCTCCAACGGAAGCGGTTTTTCGCTGGTGGATTCGGATGCATCGTTTGCGGGTGAGGCGGAACTCATGTATGCGTCGTCGGCTTCGGACTTCTCTGCCCCGGTCTCATTATCGTTCATTGACCATCCTCTTTTGACGTTTCAGCGGTGATGCGATTGTAGACATTGCTGAATTTGAAACCTTTCGAAAAGTACTTTCGGCATCTTTCGCGGAAAGCGTCGACGTCAACATCTTCAATGATCTCCATCGTTCCGTCTTTTCGCCATTCTTCGATCAGCTTCTTCTCGTCTTTTATCAATCCTTCATAAACCCCGTCACCCAATTCCCGAATCGAATCGAGCAGCGCTTTCTGTTGATCGGCCGACAGTCGCTTCCATTTGCGTTCGTTAACCAGGATTTGCAAGGACGACTGAATGTGACCTGTCAAATTCAGGCACTTCTGTACTTCATGGAATCCCATCGATTTGATCACCGGCACCGGATTCTCCTGGCCGTCAGCAATTCCTTGCTGCAGGGCAAGGTAGACTTCGCTGAACGCAATCGGCATCGGGCTTGCGCCGAGTGCCTCGGCAGATGCCTGAAAGATCCGGGCCCCGGGAGCTCGCAGTCGAAAACTCTCCAGATCATCCGGGTGACGAATGGGTTTGTTCGACGTGAGATGCCGTGAACCATAGGCCCACGTATCCAGAACGCGCGCATCATACTTCTTGCGAAGTTGGTCCCATTCCGGGGCCATCTTGTCACTGCCAGCAATTTCCAGCATGTGATCAAGATCGCGAGTTGCAAAAGCAGCATCCAACACACCAACCGGTGGGTGCCACATTGCAAGGAACGAGGGCCCCGTGATTGCCAAATCCAGCTCACCGGCCACCAACTGTTCAAGTATCTCAGATTCACTGCCCAGTTGTGCCGCCGGATAAACCGTCACATCCAAGTCATTGGTTTTTTCACGAATCCGCTCAGACAAAAGCTCCGTCCCGTACACGTGAGTCGGGGCAGAGACCTCGTAAACATGCGCCATTCGCAGCGTCAACGGTTTGTCGCTTGGTTGTTCAGATTCACATCCACAGAGCAGCACAACCGCAACAAGAACTAGCAGGCACAACCGCCGATCGATCAGAGATATTTTGTTCATTCTGGAGCTTCCTGTTGCAACCCGTAGCCATGACCGGAAAGTTATACCCGAAATTTGCGGTCCTCATACCTTGCAGCGGAATGACCCAATAGCAATTCATTCACTTCACCCCAGATGACCTTCTTAATATCCGCATTGAGCTTGACTGCCTGGGCTATTCCCTCGAACGAGACGACTAAGCAGCCAAACACGGGGTCGGCAAGGCAATCATCAATTGCATCTATGCCACCGGAAGGCCTGCCTCCCAATGTCTCAAGATTTACTTCACCACGCTGTTCGTCGCCGGAAAGCGAGCATTCGTTTAGAACGATTGATGTTAGCCAATTTTGACCAAGGTCATTGGGCCGAGAGGCAACCAAGCTTTAGCAAACGTAGGCGTGCACGAAATAGCCTACGATTCCAACCCAGCGCTTTTCGGAAGCATGATGCTGCGGCGGTTCGTTGATCACTTTCCAGGTACGTTTTACCCGCACGGTACCAGTAGTTTCCGACCTGTGCCCCAAGATACTTTTGGTCGGCTTTTGTCACGTACTCTGCAACTTTTCGAAAAATAAGTTCATGAGTCACTGCCCAACGCTCAAATCGATCCGAAAATTTGCTACTGAGGTTCCCTGCCTCTCCCAGCTCTCCTGTTTGATGGACCCGAAAAACCACGGGTGATCCAGCGACATGCTTCCACTGCCCGAGCAAACATATTTGCGAGAACAGCAATGCATCTTCAGCACTCTCTAAACCGATGTCCCACCCCCCCGCATCAATCACTGCATTCCAGCGAAACATCGTACAAGAGGCGACTCCGGCACCATATCGAAACATCCACTTCAAAGGTGATTTCGCAAGTTTCGAACAGTCATCATGTTGCAATACAACACCAGTGGTGTTCACGAATTTACGATTGGTTGAAACGGCAATGATGCCTTGATCGTGTTCCAGTGTTTTCGTTGTACGTTCAATAAAATCAGATGGCCATCTATCGTCTGAGTCAAGGAAACCTACAAAGTTGGTGCGAGGAGTCACCGACATACCATACTGTCGAGCCAAGGCCGCGTTCCCTCTCTGTTGTCTCAAAAGTTGGTAAGCGGATTTATGTTCTGAACCGACCTGCTGCTGGCTATGAATCCAAGCCTGAACGGCTTCGTAAGTTCCATCTGTCGATCCATCATCGACAACCGTAACAAAGGCAGGCGCGACGGTCTGGTTTTGAACTGATTCGAGGGCGTCAAGGACAAGAGACCTGCGGTTGTACACCGGAATAATGACGGCAACTTTTTCCATCATGCGGCTTTCGCAATTGGCTTGATTTTCGAGCGTAGCTTTACCAACCTGCGATTAATACGTCCCCTTCGCAGATCTTCAATGCCTGGTCGCACTCGATAGAATGACGTGCGTTCATTTCGCAGCCAGGCTGGCCAGACACTACCAGTTCGCAAATGTTTCAGCGAGCTTGAGAATTGGCTGCAAGCCTCCTCGGAAATGAGATCCTGAATTGCAGACAACAGGGCTCGTTCCTCATTCTCATCAACGAGCAGCCCGAATGGGTAGTGTTTGTTTGGCGAAAGAAGGATTCCATAATCCGCAAGTTCATCATAGGTATCAGCAACTTTGACTTTGAAGACCTCACAAAAACTGGGGTCAGCCAACGCTTGGTGGTGTAATTGAGTGTTGTTTGAGTTACCCCAAGTAGAGATCGTATAGCGATAAACAAGATCTTCTGTTTCCGATCCCATGTGATTCCTTAACCACCGCCGTCGACGTGGACTCGAGCCTTTTTCGCCGTCTTGGAAATCACCAAACAAATAAGCCGAGTGCAATAAACCAGCGTTAATCAATTCAATGGGCTGCTTCCAGCCTGCAAGTGCAGCAGCCGTTCCAATCAAGTGACAAACAAAGGGTTTACCGCAGGGGCGAAAACAGGTTCCAAAGAGTTGTTGGGCAATTCCGTATGCCCTGTGCAATGCTTGCTGGCACGTCGTATCAAACCCACGTTCATTCATCAGTTGGAATAACTGCAAGTTTGTTTGCGGTAAAGACATCGTAGTAAGTTCCTAACCTTTATCATTTTGTTGTTTGATCATTCACGCGGCATTCTGCCTGGAGGCTTGATTTGTTGAGCCATCTGCGTGCCCATCAAGGCTGCCTGTTATCGAGATATCCAGCACGGGAACTCGGGAGTACTGAGACTTTGGATATTTGTATTTATTCCAGAGTATTTCAATGGGGGCGGCAACTGATTTCTCAACACGCGATCCCAACGTTGCTCCCATTGCACGTTTACACTTAAACAACCAGGGCATGCTGAAACGCCGGTGCCTCGCCAGCCAGCGATGTCCACGCTTCACACCCCGTGATTTCAAAGGCACAGCATACTTTTCAGACATTCGTTGATAGCTCGCTGCACACCAAGCCTCGCTCCATCGAAGCAGGAAGTACTTGCGATCCTCTCCCACCAAACGCTTAGGTGGCGCGTAGGTAATGACAGAGCGAGGCTCAACCCAGATCTCGCCACCTGCCTTTGCGACCTGCAGACAAAAGTCACCGTGTTCGGCGTGAGAGAAAAAACCCTCATCAAATTGGCCAACTTTCTCGAATGCTTTCATTTGCACCAAGACGGTATGAAATTCAATCAGCTGGGTAGGCTTGGCGACCAACGGGGCAGTCACTTCACTCAATCGCACATGAGCTAAGTCGTGTTGCTCATGATATTCCACAGGTCCAGCGTCGGTACTGCTTACGCGAACCTCGCCACCAAACATATGGATACGCTTTGCTTCGGGCTCGAATTCGCAATACAAAGGTCCAACGACCCAGGCGTCCGTTGTCTCTGCACAATCAACCAGGCTGGTGAGCCAACCTCTCTGTACCAAGACGTCGTTATCAACAAAGACCACATGACGCGTACTGACGTGATCAAGCACAAGATTGCGTGCCTGATTCGGTGTTATGAATTCCTCGCTTCTGATCAGCAAAAAGCCATATTTCTTTGCCGCATTCTGCAAATACCTGCGGACGGGGCTTGGGCTTCCACCATCCACAACAATGAGGTCGTAGGGCTCTTCCGTCCGCTCGATCAGTGTTTCCAGGCTTCGCTGCGTCGTGGAGAACTGCTCTCTGGGTACAAAGCCGATGGTAACACGCTTGCTTCCAAACATTAACAAAACCTCGCAAAGCCAGATCAAAATTTAAAAACACGGTGTTCTACAGCTTGCAGTGAAGCCCTACCTGATTCCATCAACTCTTGTCAAATCCATTCCTCTTCACCGGGACGAATCTGGAAAAATCGAGATTGACAATGCTTCCAATAAATAGGTAGCCCACACCTAGCAGTCCTTCAACAAGCATCCCACCTGACGTAACGCCACGAAAGCTAGCGTTTGAACGCTGGACTTTCCTTGAATGTGCCCCGCCCGCACAACTCGCGTTCCCTCCTACCCATCACTGCTGGATTATGAACACAACTCCCGAGCTGCTCGCAACCATCATTGTGTCGTCCTGCGGAAGAAGCGAGCACTTAGAACGCTGCCTTCTCTCTTTTTCAAACCAACAACTGCATGAAAGTGAAAGGTTCGAAGTCATTGTCGCTGACGATGGCTCACGAGATGGCACGCGCGAGATGGTCCGGCACCTGGCCGGACACATGCCATTTCATCTTTCCTTTGTGACACAAACAAACAATGGATTCAGAAAGTGCAGAATTGTAAACAGAGCCATTAGTACTGCTCGCAGCGATTACATACTGTTCACGGACGGCGATGGCATTTTCCCACCCGATCATGTCAAGAAGCAACTTTCGCACCGGCAGCGTGATACAGCTTGGGTGAGCGATTGTATTCGACTAGAGCAGAGCTTATCCGAAACCATCACTCGAAATAGCGTCATCAACGGGTCATGGCTAAACTCGGTACCAGCTAATCTTCCGGCCTCGTTGCGAATTCGCTACCTGAAAGACAAAGTCTATGAATTTCTCAACGACAACGAAAAGCCAAAGCTCATTGGCAACAATGTCGCGGTTTGGCTACAAGACTTAAAGAACATCAACGGGATGGATGAAGCATTCAAAGGCTGGGGCTGCGAAGACGATGATCTTGGCATCCGCCTTCGAGCTTCAGGCATCAAACTTAAGACAAACATGCAACAAACGTTTGGCTACCACCTTTGGCACCCTGTCGACGCAACCACACCCTCAACTTGGCGTGAAGGTAAAAACATAAGCTATTACCAGCGCGACCTTGTACTTGCGAAATGCCTTCGTGGGTTAGTGAAACGAGACTTAGGAGACCTGAACTATCGCATCAATGCATCCCCAAGACACCAAAAGCTTGCTGCATTACTAAAACAATCCTTCACCCGAAAATCACCCAATAACATCGACATCGAAATTCTACTTGGCAACTGCCAAACCCAAGAGAACAGCGACGCAGAAAAAACAATTGAGGTATGGCATGCTGATGAAATGCCGCAACACAAATCCAATTCCCCCAATCTCTTGCTAATTCTACCCAACTGCGAGACAACGAGTGTTGCCTCCCAACTCGCGCTAAGAAACTCGTCTGAAGATATGCAACCCTCCGTCGAACGGCAATTGAATTGGCTGATCAAACAAATTAGTGATGCCGTCCTCGGCGGCAACTCTGTTACCAGTGCGGCCAATCTGCGTATCGCAGCTTGAACCCAACCGAGCCCTTCGGATCGCGCGAGAAATTGGAACGCGAACTGTGAGATCCTTTTGCAAAG
>JAAHTH010001713.1_pt2 | contig 13637 bp, 21 predicted proteins | sample 6116091 | NCBI WGS metagenome assembly JAAHTH01 (sample SAMN13939990, study PRJNA603662) | sponge metagenome | isolation source: marine sponge | host: Mycale hentscheli | place: New Zealand | collected 2006
GAGCTCTGGGGACTCGGCAGCCATGTTCTGTGCGGCCCGGTAGATATTCGCTGAGATTGGACTAGAGAAGTCTTCTGCATCGATAAGAATACCGTCGATATCAAAGATCTTATCACAGTTCTTGATAATGTAGGAGAGAACTGCTTTTTCGGATTTTACTGTTAGGGTATTAGCCATTACTGAACCTTCGTCTTAGGTAGCTCTCAAGTGATCTAAGTGTATTATCGATACTGTCCGGAGTATTTCCGATTCTCTCAAGTCGCATTGTGGCCGAGACTAATCGCTCATTTATAGCTTCGATCTCTGGACTCATGGCTATAATAGCATCTTTCTTCGCATTATATGGCATATATTTGTCAACTGTTTCAAGATTTTTACTAACGTACCTGTTAATCTTGCTGTTAAGTCCAACAACGAAAGCCTTTAATGACGCTTTTTTATTTTTCAATCTCGTGTTAAAAGAGTGCACTGCGAAGATGAAATCCTCAATCTCCTCAGTAGTCTTGCCCCTTAGCCCCTTCCCCTGAAAGTCAGAAATCTGCTCAAGGGAGATAACGGGTGCCTTGTCATCGTCAATACTTAGGCGAAAGTCTTTAACGAAGCTCTTAACCTCTTCAATTAGTCTGTCGTTATCATCCATTGATAGCCTCCGAGAGATTGTCTATGTCCTCCATGGAGGACACCCTGATTAGCTTAATGTCGTTAACTTGACACCAGCGTTCCTTGGTCACATCATTCATCTTCTGCTTGGCAAAGTTTGCCCTAGTTCCGTGGAAGTGCGGTATGAACTTATCATGCTGGGCCCCATCGGCCTCAAATGCATACCTAATCCCACTAAGGATCATGAAGTCAATATATAGTGTTGGTCTAATCCCGACCGTTGGAAACTCTTCAAGAATGGCGTATCCCGGTATCAACTCCTCGATCTTGTCGTAGAGTGCTCTGGATAGTGCGGAGGACCTCGCCTCCGAGCGTCCATACTTCTTGTAGTTGAGCTCTTTTCTATGCTCGTTACCATCTAGGTCGTAGAAGACAGCCATTATGACAACAATTCTGACAGCTGTGCCTGTAGGTCGTCTGCGATCTTTGGATTCTGCTCTAGGTAGTAGATTGCGGACATAACTCCCTGAAACTTCTCTTCTCCGATTGTGATCCAAGCCCCCTTCTTATCTACAAGACCAAAGGACAGTGCCTGCTCGAATACATCGTACTCTCGACTGAATCCTTTTCCGTAGATTAGGGTGCTCTGGGCCTTCTTTCCTTTTCCTTGGAATCTGTTCTTCATGGTCTCCGCTTCGACGGTGTGGCCGATGATGTCCTCTCCCACCTTGATCTTTCCCTTAACCTTGAATCGCACGATGATGTCACAATTGTGCTTCAGTGCGTTGCCACCGGGGAGCTTATCTGCGAAGCCGTATGCATCGAGATTCTCTCTCTTTTGGTTTATCATGAGGAGAGTGCTGTGATTGTCGAAGCACAGGTTCTTGACATCTGCCATGAACGGCGTGAAGATTCGTGCAAGTGGTGCCATAAAGTGCTTACCAGTCTCGGCCTCTAGGACGGCCTTTGGCTGACATGCCGGAATACTATCAAGGACACAGAACGCCTTAGGCACGGTCTTCAGGATATGCTTAATCGCATCTAGACAGGTCTCTCCGTCAGGTGCAGTGACCCAGTTGACCTTCTGAGCATCTAGTTCGGGAAAGCATGAGATGAGGGACTCGTTGACGGCCCTCTCCTGATTGAAGTAGAAGCAATCAAGCCCCTGCTTCTGTGCAGACACTAGTGCCTGTAGGGCAACAGTGGTCTTTCCTGAATTCTCTCCTCCGTAGTACATGATAACACCGTTTGGGATTCCGGGCTCATCGCCAAGAATGTGGTTTACGGAGTACATACCACTATCAACATAGTACGGACTCTTGAAGTCGCTTGTGTCCGTGGTGATATTAACACCCATGTCCCCTAGTGCTTTTGCGATATCTACTGAGTCGCCCTTTTCACTTTTGGTCTTAGTCTTCTTTTTTGCCGCCATCTTGGCCTCCTAGCTTCTTTAGGTTCTGAAACTTTCCCTTTTTACTTGGTTTGTTTTCTCTTACTGGTCTGAAGAACGTCTCGCCACTCTGCTCTTGTGCGGCCTGCTCTTCCTTCTCCATGATCTCTTCCTTGGACACGACCTTCTTACCGTGGTGCTGTCTCATCTTCTCGTCGGTGTCGAATCGTCCAGCTACATACCAGATGAGCTTCTGAAAGCTCTCAATCGGATTATTCCCGAAGATTGGAGCATCGTACTTCTTGAACTTCATCTGCTTGGTCATGAGGAGGATCTTCTTGTAGTGTTCTTTGGCCTCCTTGGTTGAAGAGGAGTCCTTCCTCCAGAAGTATGGAGGTTGTTTCCCGTACAGCATTGTGCATGAAATCTCTGCCAGAATGTGGTTGATTCCAAACACCTGTCCCGGTGTTGTTATGGAAGGATGCAGGCCACCCTTGCTACGCTCAGTTTCTTGGCGTTTCTTAAATATGGCTTTGCATGCAGAGCAATCTCTCTTAGTCGGCTTCATGCCGAGATAGCGGGGATGCTTTTCACATTTCATTTTTTCTACCAGCCTCGTCTTCTATCATTTTCTCTATCTCCTTGGAGAGCCTCTTTCTGGCCTTCTTGGAAATAGGACTTGGTACTCGTGAAGATACAGCCCTCTTGTGACCATATCTCCTCCCCTTGTATACTATAGCACTCTTTTTGCCGAATTTGTTCTTTATTATTGAAGATATCTTCTCGGCGAGCTCTCCGGCTGTTAAAGTATCTGGAGAGTTAATGTCTAGAATCTGTAGTCTATCAGACAGCTTGCCGGTATTCAGGAGGGAAATGGTCTCTATACACATACCCACAAAGTCGTCGATGTGGACATAAGCCCTAGTGCTGTTTTGATCCTTGACCACCTTTATTGTACCCCCAGAGACGGCCTCTTCGATGAACTTCCAGACTAGCTGATCTTGTCCAACTGGCCTATCGCCATATACGCTGGGCATTCTCATGATGACGCTACCAATCTGAAACTTTTGGTAGAAGTCCGCCACCAAAGACTCGCCCACCTGTCTGGTTAGATAGAATGAGTTTGCACCCTTTGATCCGTCTAATGCTGATAGGGGGAGAGGTGTTGATGCGTAGATTATCTTGCAAACATTGTCAGAGCAATGATCCAAGCAGTTTCTTAGGCCGTCCATGTGAGTGTTAAAGACAGCCTCTTTGTCAAACTTATCTGGCTTAGCGAGGAACACTATGGTCCCTACGTTGCGAGGTATCACCATGTCGGCGATGTCCTCCCGGATAAACTCGAAGTTAGTCCTTGTGTAGAGGTCTTCAATGTTCAACAGGCTTCCAGTGGAAACATTGTCGCAGACAATAACGCTCTTCCCGGACTCGCAGAGGGCTCTTGCTAGGCTTGAGCCTACCCCTCCTGCTCCTCCAACGATGAGAGTCTTTCTACTTCTTCTATCACCTTTTGCCATCCGGGGAATCCTCCGACGATCCTGTCGTCAATGTATAGCTCTGCGGCTATTTTACGTGGGTCTGTACCCCAGTGATCAATCATAGGCTGACTGTTCTCATTGAAGTACGTTATGCTCAGCCCTCTTTCTTCAAGCCACTTCTTGGCTTTCTCAAGGGGCTCACCTGCTCTACAGGTCCAAATGATGGCTTCAAACCCTAGCTCTTGGATACGCTTTACTCCCTCGACTGACCCCGGTATCTCGGGGCCAATCAAGGGGTAAGCTTCCTCGGCCATTGTTCCATCAAAGTCTACTGCTATTACTCTTCGCATTAGCATCGCCTTCTTTTTCAGTAAAGACCTTTAGAATGGGTCCGTCCTGAATCGTCTCTGGCAGAATGTGCTCAATTCCGGTAAAAGCACCGAAATCATTGCCCAATCGAAGGGTTACAATACCGATGAGTCTTCCATCGGAAGTATAGACCCCGCCACCACTGTTTCCGCCAGTTAAAACTCTGGCGACCATGTGGCCAATGAATTTGACCTCACGGAAGTTTATGTAGGTTATGTTCCTCTGGATCAACCTATTGCGGAAGATCACAGGATCGACGACCATGGGGCATCCTGCAATTAGCAAGTCTGACCCAATACTCAGTCTTGATGCCTCGCCTACGCTTGCAATTTCGACCGGAGGAATGCCCTCGGCCCAGTCTTCGCTAAGCATTAGGTCCAGAATGATGAATGCGGCATCTACCCTCTGGTAGAACTTGAACTCCACATTGCGGATCTTTCTATTGTTGTGCAATACAAAGTGATCCTCACCTCGAACCTGTCCACTCCCGTCTCTGGTAAAATTCACAAGACTTAGAGTAGAGGTGTCCTCCCTCTCAAGCTCACCGTCTTCTCCACGGTAGTATCGGTAGCGTGGCTCGATTACGTGTGCGGCTGTCAAGATAATAATGCGTCGAACTTCTCCATACTCTAGCTTAACCTCTTGGTTGAAGACAATTGTTCCAGACCCTGCACTGGTTGGTGACACAGTGTCCTTCACATCATGGGTGAAGATCTTAATGGTTGCGGGGAACAGAGCATCTTGGATTGATACTGGGATGTCTTCGGCCTGAACTTCTGCTGTACAGATGCTGACGGCGAATAGTCCGAGTAGTCCGATAATTAACTGCTTCATCTTTCTCCTATAAATTCTAGGTGTTAAAGTTTTGGGGGAGAGATATTACTCCCTCCCCCATTTTTTGTTGGGGGTCAAGTGGCGGGCATTACCCTCACACTGGATTACTCAATTTCGCTATTGAGTGCTCCGACTGCGGCCTCTACACGACGAATAAGCTCGTCTTGGGCCAACTGAGCAAGTCCTAGGGACTCAAGCTGGGCAAGGATGTAGTTTGTAGCAAACTCCATCTTGGTTCCAGAATCAGCCTCGTCGCCTTGTGCGGCAAGCTTTGCAGCTTCCTGCTCGGCAAAAAGGATTCCCTGCATGACAACGCCCTCTACTAGGGCCTCAAATGCGGCAGTCTCTTCAAGTCCAACTTTGTTAAGCAACTTGCGGACGTAGAGGACGATTAAGAGCAATAACGGTGCTCCGAGAATGAAAACAACGGTTGGTGCCAACTGCTGTAGCAATGGAATTAAACTATCCATGATATCACCTTTTCTTTCTATTAACTTTGGTGTTTAGCTTCTTAAACAATTCTGAGGCTTGGTGCTTAGTGAGTTCTTCCAAGACTACGACCCCCGTCAAGTCCTGAATTTCCTCAAGTGTAACACCGTGCTCAAGTATGTACTTCTTTTTTAGAATCATTAGCTGATTTTCCTCGATAGGCTCATCTTGATCGACTTCGCCCATTGCGTCGATGTCTGCGATCTCATCAGCAGAACAAATGTCTACCCCCAGAGCGAACCGCAATGCACGTGCTGACGCTCGTGTTTCCGCCATGGCCGTAGTGTAGAGGTCAAAGCCTCCCTTGCTACTGCTTGTTCGACAGTCTGCTGTCCCGGAGAATGAAAGCCCGTCCTGAAAGGTGTATGTGACCGTTACAGTTGAACACCACTCATTGCCCTTTGATGGAGGCTGAACCACTTCGACGGCCTTGCCCTTTACTCCGAGAACCTTCTTGGCAACTCGCAATAGGGGGTCATGTCGAACGAAAGGGTTTCCTTTTTCCGTGATAACAAAGTCCCTTGAGGCAAAGTTGTCCTTTAGCTTAAAGGATTCTCCGTTGATAGGGTTAGCTTCTTGGTTTAAAAAATCTGCCATTTTAACTGATCCACTCGTCATCGTTTGTCATCGGAGGTTGTTCATCCTGATTGTCAAATTGAACAACACCTGTTGTACGCTGAATTCGCTCGTCAACATCAGATGCACCGTTTGATCCCTTGGCCTTGTGAAAAAGGTTCATGGCTGTAGAGATCCCACGGATTTCCACTCCACGCTTGATCAATCGTCGCTTGATTGTCATTACGGGAATGCTGTATTCCTTACTAAGAGCACTCAGAGACATATTCTCATCTACGTACTTCTTCTCGATTTCGTCGTCGTGATCGTGGGTGTATTTTGTTTTTCTTCCCATTTTCGATCCTTTCTAGTATGAAAAGAGCATTTCGCTCAAAATTAGTCTTTCGTTAATTGCTCCCACGATTCTGCTGTCGTAGGAATAAGGGCGATTGTCCCCTGCAAGAAAGTACTCACCTGATAATAGCACTATTGTTCTGATTACTTTATCTTTTTTCTCGTATTTCTCGGAAGTGGGGTCGGGAACACCGTTTACCTCGATGTAGTTGCCGTAAACGTCTACAATGTCTCCGGGCACTCCCACAACACGCTTTACCCAGTGAGTACCGTCTAGCTCAGGACTTAGGAGCATAACGACATCTCCAGCCTCGAAATCGTTAGTTCTCATCGTTACAACCCTGTCGCCATCCTCAAGAGCGGGGAACATGGATCGTCCATCAACCTCCCACCATTTAACTCCAAAGTAGGCCAGCCCTGCAAACGTAAGCATGTAGACGGCAACCGTTGTCAAAATGATGTTCAGAGTGCGAATACTGATTAGGTCTAGTAGTTTTTGCTTCATTTCAATGCCTTTCTAGATTATTATAGCACCAAATATTCCAAATGGCAACCATCAGGAGCTTTGTGTCGCCTCTGGCCCCGGGCCAAAGGAAACGTGCTTGACCGGTGCTCCAACAAAGGTGGCGAGCTGGACAAGAAACTGAGCGTGCCCACCCTCGTCATCCCATCCTCGCCAGTCCTCAAAGATTGGCTCCGCACGGTCCCACTGGTCTCCATATGGGAAGTTCAATGTGTCACGAACTTCAACACCGTCAATCCTATACCCTACGCACACGGGGACGAAATCTAGGCCATTCAAGATATCCATCTTGGCCACAGCGATCTCGGTGACTCCGGCAACCTCTACGGCATACCTCAAAGCAAATGCGTCTAGCCATCCACACTTTCGTGGGCGACCAGTTGTAGCTCCGAACTCTGCACCAAGGTGCCTGAAGTGCTCATCCTCTTGATCGCTCATTTCCGAGGTGAACGGACCAGCACCAACCCTTGTTGAGTATGGCTTCGTAACCCCGATAACCCTGTCCACCTTTGACATGGGAAACCCTGCACCTGTCCCGATTGCGGCAGGAGTACAGTTTGAGCTGGTGACAAATGGATACTGTCCTAGATCAACATCAAGAAGCACGCCCTGTGCCCCCTCGAAGAAGATCTCCCTGCCCAGAGAGTCCAGTCTGTTTAGCAACACCTCTGTGTTTACGATTCTTCCATGGAACCGGCTTAGGAACTCTCTATACCTTGAAGAGCTTGTGTCCTGAAGAATATGGCCAACGGTAACACCAGTGCGATTGATCTTGGATTCATACGTGGGTCCGATGCCAGTCTTGGTAGTGCCAAGCTTCTGGGTCTCTTCCCTTTGTGCATCCAGACTTAACGCCTGAGGGGTGACAACGTGGGCCTTGTTTGAGATGTAACCTCGCTGACAGATGTCGTCAACAGACTCCCCTAGGAGGGAGGCAACATCCTTTACCTCTTCGATAAGAGCATCTGGGTCGATGACCATACCGTTCCCTAGGACACAGACTTTATCCTTGTGGACAATTCCCACAGGGAGGAAGTGCGTAACAACCTTCTCTCCCTCGTGGTAAATAGTGTGCCCTGCGTTTCCGCCACCCTGAAATCGTACAAACACGTCGAACTGGTCAGACAGGTAGTGAGATATCTTACCTTTGCCCTCATCGCCCCACTGTAGTCCAATTAGAGCTGTGTTCATTAGAAGTTGTCTCTTCCGGGCATTCCATCTGAATTCTGTACGTTTACACGTTTTGCGACAAGAGGACTTCCTGCTGGGCCGTACTCCCACTGTCCATTGTTTACCTGACGCTTGCCTGCGATTTCAAGCCTAGAGTTATCGATGTAATCTTCAATAGCTCTCTTGCTTGTGAAGACCATTGGAAAATCCTTCTTAGGATCGATCAATAGCCATACTGTCTTCTGTCTTAAGCCGCTCATCGCTGGCTCCCTTCGTTTGGCCCCATCATTCTGTTTAGGGCGTGTTTAATTCTTGGAACAAGGTTAAGTCTAATCTCACTCATCTTAATGTTTAGTAGTCTTGAAATCTCAGAAACTCTATATCCCTGAGACATCATCTTCGCAACCTCTAGTGCGTTTCCTCCGAGCACAGTCTTCAGATCTTGCTCGAATTCAATCTCGTCCTTGAAACTGTGGCCGAACTCTTCTCTGGCTTCAACTGCCTGATGCGAGTACTTTTGACCAATGCTGTCAAAGAAGTTTGACTGTGCGTCCTTTAGCTCTTCATAGTTTAGTCTTCTAACCGAGCCACTGGTTCCACCAGCTAGGATAGATGTTGAAACGTGCGATGACTTTAGCATGGCAGAAGTAACATGGTATGCGACTTTCGCCATATACATTCTGAACACCTTTACGTCCTCAACCTGCTCAAGCTTGATATGCCTGTCTAGGCGAATGAAAACCTCGCTGAAGATATCGTCAAACTCAACCGAGATAGAAGACATCTTTCCTGTCGCCTTCCTTAGGATGTCGATATTCTCTTCCATTAGGTTAAGAATTGCTTCTCCTCTATTTGCCTGATTTGACAACTTTAACACTCATTTCATTAAGTAGAGCCCTTGATTGCTCTATGGTTCCTTGTAACATTCTTGAGCTTTCGCTACTGTAAACTATTTTTTTAATCCCTGACTGGAGTATCAACTTGATACACTCAGAACAAGGAAACATTGTTGTGTAGAGAGTCCATCCGTCCAAGTCACACTTGGCATTCAGAACTGCATTCATCTCCGCATGGACAACGTAGCTGTGCTTGTCGTCCCACCGCTCCTCTGTCTCCTCCAGCCTGCTGGGGAATCCGTTGTATCCAATATGGACAGCGTTGTTACCCGGCGAAACCAGAACAGCCCCAACCTTGGTGTTGGGATCTTTCGACCTCTTAGAGACTGTATCAGCCATCTGCATGAAGCATTCGTCCCAGCTGATGCTACTTGAACTCATCGAAGTCTCCTAAGTCATACTCATCAGGTCCACCATTGTCGATATCGTCATCTCCGAAGTTGTTTCCATTTATGTCAAGCGGATCATCCGGAATGTAGATGGCACCAGCGGCAATTGACTTGAGGATATTAAAGGAAAACCCTTCAATGTTCGTGCTGTCTGACATTAGCTCAATAACGTCCTCAATCACAACAACCTCAATCTTGTCACTTTCAAACCTTGCAGTCGCCTTGTCCCTCATAGAGGAGGTAAATGGCAGAATGACTGTGCGGTCTTCGTCATCTAGTTCGTAAATCACCCCCGTACCAAACAGGCCAGTGAAGCACGACTGAAATCCAAACAATTGGTTCTGATCTTTAGCATCTCTAAACTCTTCGTCATAAGAGTTCTTAAAATCAGCCTTGTCGCATAAGTTAACAAGCTCTTCAAGGCCAACGTTCTGAAAGTCAAATTCTGGGGCTACTACTGGCGGCTTGTGGTAGGACCTTTTAATGCACTTGAACGGAAGGTGCATTCTCATAACATCGTTACCCAGTTCGCCAACCGTCTGGTTGAACAGAATCGAGTTTCCGTCCGTTAGGATCATGGAGAACATGATAGGTCTGCATGATTCTTGCTCAAAGTTGCCAACCTTACAAACGATCATTGACGCTACTATGTCGGCTACTGAGGCGGTGTCGGTGTCAATAGAGTCTGGCAAGCATAACTGCCAATCACTTTTCCTTATGGCTAAGGACATTGTGCTTACTCCTCGGTGTTATTTTGTTCTTTTTCTTTTTCTTCGGCTTCTTCCGCCTCCGAGGCGGGGCCTTCTTCTGCTACTGGCTCTTCTGTGGTCTCTTCTTCGACCTCAGACACCTCTTCCGCAACCTCTTCTGCGACCTCTTCTGTGACCTCCGGCTCTACAACCGGGTCCAAGCCCAGATCTTCTGGTGTCACAGCTGGCTTTGGTGCGTCAGAAACGGCATCCAGACCAAGGTCTTCAGGCTTAACGTCTGGGGTCTTTACCTCTACGTTATCTAGAAGCTCCTCTAGTGTCTGCTCTTCCGCAGTCTCCTCGGGAGTCGCCTCTTCTACAGGAGCAGTCTCTTCGACAGTCTCTTCGACAGTCTGGCCTTCTTCTCCGCTGATGATTTCCTTTAGGATTCCCAGCTTGCTCTTGAGGTCGTCAGCAATGTCCTGAATGCTCCTCTGCTCTTTCTTTAATTTATCGATCTCGCTCTTTAGAAAGTCCTCGGCGGCTTTCACTCGTTGCTTAAATTCAAGATCGTCGTAATTGTTTTCCATCTTAGTCCTCACATTCAAGAAGTGTGTCGCCGTGGTCAAGGTGTGCCTGAAGTGCGTTGGCACTGATATGGAGTGGGCGACCATTATGAAGAACCCATACCTTCTTGCCGTTCTTGTCTCTACAATTCTGGTGATCGTCGTCATCGCACTCAAGGTGGTGGTAGGGACAGACTCTATCGTCATTGTCGTCACAGGCATCGGTGATTCCGTCGCCATCTGTATCCGGCTCACAGGAGTCAATAATGCCATTGCTGTCACAGTCTAGCCACTCTTGGCCAACAACAAGGTCCATATCGCATTCGTCAGGAACTCCGTCTCCGTCATGGTCGTTGCACTCTGACATCCCAAGACCGAAGCCTTTCTCATAGGAGGACACCACAAGATCGATGAAGAGCTTCATCTCGAATGCTACAAAGCACTCACCGTTCTCCTCTGCGGCTTCCCAAAGGTCAATCATTACGTCAAGCTGATCCTGAACAGATGAGAAGCGTGGCTTGCAGTTTGCGGCATCATTGAAGCCTAAGTCGATGAAGTTGGAAACGACACCCTCTTCTACGTTTGCATCAAACTCTTCTTGGATGATTGCAGTCAATGCATTGTAGTACAGCTGGTTGTCACAGTTCTCACACTCGTCAACGAATCCGTTTTGGTCTTCGTCAATATCGAAGAGGTCATCTACTCCGTTGCCGTTGCAGTCCTCGCCAAGGGTAAGATCAACGTCTTCCTCGTTTGGGATTCCGTCGTTGTCATGGTCTGGGCATGGGAGCTTGTATCCATTCTGGAACATCCATACCGGGTCCATTCCTTTGAGAATAGACACCTCACAGGGTGGGATGAATCCCGCTGGGTCCTGTAGGTCGTTGCTCGGCTTACAGCCAGCTAAAGCTAACACTGCACATGCTCCGGCAATGAACAGTATGATTCTTGATGATTTACGCATCTTGTACCTTTCTAGTACGCCTGTATTTATCTTATACTCTATTATAACTCAGAGTCTGGGTCTTTACACCCATCTTTTTCAAAGCAGTCAAAGCAGTCTCCGTCTGGACTCTCTTCTGTGGAATCGCAGAAGCGTCCACATTCTGGACACCTGAAGTAGTCAATGACCTTATCGTCATTCTGAAGACTTAGCTTCTTCCTGCGGGCCTCTTTTTGCCGACCCCGGTCTTCCCAGTTGTCGTATGTGTATCCTCTGCTGTCCATTGTTAACCTTTCTGGTTCCAACTTATAATAGCATTGGTGAAACTAATTATTGTTGGATTTTCCAGACTTTTTCTAGAATTTTAACCTAGTGTCCAGATCTTCTACATCTTTGTAGATCTCTGAGATGGCGTAGGCCAGCATCTCTCTGGCTTTTCTAGGCTTGAAACTCAAGAGGTTTGTCATATCCCTGAGGATGGCTCTGGAGAGGTCTGTGATGTGGGACTGTATGAAATCATTCATCCCCTTTGAGTCTAATGGCAGTGCGAGCTTGAGCCTGTCGTCAATCTCTGCAATGATTTTTCTGCAAACATCTGGTCTCCCAGCTCTGAGTGCCATGTCTGCCGTACTAAACCTTACTAGCCTATTGACTCTATCCTGCATTTCTACCATTAGTAGTCCTCATTCTCTAGGTCTCTGACTAGACGGTCTAGACTCTTGGTCAATTCAGGGTCTAGTTTGATTCCCAGTAGCATCTTCGTGTAAAGAGATAAAACCGCCGTGAAGTTGTACGGACACACGTCGAATTGTATTTGTTCATTGAAGGCTTCGATCTTCTCCGGAAGCCTCTTGGCATTGTTATTAACGTATACGGCACGCTGTAGAACTTTTGCCATAGACACAATCGCCTTATAGGGTTCGTTCGGGTCCTCAGGTTCAACCCTGTCTGTTCCAAACTCTTCCTCTTCGTACATGCCGTACAGACCCTTCTTCTCGAAGCAGATGTTCTTAATTCCAGCAAGGCTGATTTGGGACTCTGGAATATGTCTACTCTGCCTCTCGTCAAAGGATATCGGGAAGGCTTCATTGGTGATAATCTTGCTACCTACAATGTCCCAAGCCACCATGTTTATTGTCTGGTCAAAGGTTGAAATAACCTCCAATGGTGAACCAGTGACGGTGGTTACGAACTGAACCGTAGTGGCGTTGAATTCGTAGATATTTCCAAACCTTTCGGCGTTATACTTGGAGTAATTGGGGGTTGTTATCAGCCCACACATAGTGTTCTCCGTCTTGGCGAACTGGGTCCCACATAGAGTATAGTAGATACCGTTTTCTTCTTCCCCGTCTTGACTGGGCCGCTCTGGCTTCATGAGGTTAACTACGTAGTCTGCGTCTTCCTGAGACCTGAAGAAGATGTCTATGTCCTTGGCTTGTCTGCCTAGGATCGCATCACGAATAGAGCCGCCTGCGATGAAAACCCTATCTTTTATGTTATGCCATTCTTTTGAAAATGCTTTCTCCAGATCTGAAGAAATCGATAGCATTGCTTCTCGTACTTGCGAGGTATTCACGGACTTCATCTACGCTCCTTTCGTTAAGTCTATTGAGCACGTCTTCTCCCGTTGGACAGAGACCTGCTATGTTTCTTGGGTCGTCATATAAGAGACTGTGGGACATCAAGTATCCGCCAGCTGGTTCTCCGTCTATGATGACGGGAATGTGTTCTCCGTAGGGCGTTCCGTCCCACTGATTGCTTGTCTCAATGTATAAGTCCAGAACGTCTCCGGTTTTCACGTCGAATCTACCAATGGCTGTCCCTAGCATGTTGTGGGATGGGCCAATCTCAAACAGGGATTGCGGGTTTTTGACATATTTGGTATCGGCGTGAACCTTGACACAAACCATCCCAATGTTATCATCCCCCGCCTTGCATGTCCTAAAGTATTCATTCCCACCGTATTTCTGACTGGCGACCATTAGGCCAGCAGTTGGGGTTACTGCGGCTGTATAATCCAGAGAGGGTGCTTCGATCCAGTGCTTTTCTTCGTCCTTTTTGTTTCGTCTGGGGTGGTTCTCTGAAAGTGTTAGTGCTGAGACTTTTCCACTTTTAACAAAGATGATATTCCTACTCCCCAAATTCTCCTCAGTGTGATCTACGTGAGAGGCTGTTGACACCATGCTATGCTTTATGTCCAGCCCCTGAAGCTCGTGCCAGTTTCTGCTCTGACAAAAGCCACGCTCATCCCAGTGTAGTCCCAAAAACTCTGAAAGTCCTTCAGATTTCTCATTTACGGACAGTGCGTATTTATTTCTCCCGCTCAATATGAACCCCATAGAACAGTGGCCCATGTAGCTGGGTGATTCTTTCTCCATGAAGGAAATCCTTG
>JAAHTH010001871.1_pt2 | contig 13625 bp, 12 predicted proteins | sample 6116091 | NCBI WGS metagenome assembly JAAHTH01 (sample SAMN13939990, study PRJNA603662) | sponge metagenome | isolation source: marine sponge | host: Mycale hentscheli | place: New Zealand | collected 2006
TCTCAGAAATTCCCGGCGTGATGTGGAAGGTGTCTTCATGAATTCCTCTAGTCGACAAATAAGAAAGCATTGCCTGTCAACAAGACACGTGCCAAGGCGGACCACGCCGCGACGTCGTCCTGTTGATGATCGTCGCCGTCAAGTCTTTTTCGATAAGTGGACAGGAAGCCTACCGCATCATCAATAATCGCTCGATCGGGAATTCGCCCGTGGGCCATTTCAAATGCCCATTGTACTTTTGCAAGATCGTCACCTGGCTGGTCGTTAATTCGGTTTGCAAAGCGGCTTGCCTGCTCATGTACAAAAGACGAATTCATCAGGAACAGGGCCTGAGTGGGGGTTGTGGTGGGCTGGCGTGATGCCACGCTCTGGTTGGGATCGGCTGCGTCGAATAAAGCCAAATAAGGATGCCGGCGATTCCGCTGTACCATCAAATAGACGCTCCGATGGTTCGAGTCGTAAACGGCGTGGAAAGGGTTGTGGATGGTAAAGCCCCAGCTATTCACATCGGGAAAGGGATGCGAATTGGGAACGTTTCGATCAAGTTGCCCACTGACGGCAAGCATCGCATCCCGGATGGATTCAGCATCCAAGGAGCGGCGCGAGTATCGCCAGTGCCAGCGATTTTCCGGATCCACAGCCAGGTTTTTGGCGTTGTCGGTGCTGGCTAGCTGATAAGTTCGAGATGTCATGATCAATCGATGCAGCGACTTGAGTGACCAGCCGGAATCAATGAACTCCGTAGTTAGCCAGTCCAGAAGTTCTGGGTGACTTGGCAGCGATCCCCGTGAACCAAAATCACTTGCTGTGTCGACCAAGCCGCTGCCAAAATGCCATTGCCAAACACGATTCACAAATACACGTGCGGTGAGTGGGTTCGAGGGTCGCGTGATCCACTCTGCCAGTTCCAGTCGCCCACTTCCTGGGGAATTTGGTGGCACCAGATCGCCTCCCAGTACTTCAAGGAATCGCCGGGGCACTTCATCACTGGTTCGATAGGGTTCGCCGCGGAGTTGAATGCGAGCGTTTACAGGATCGGCTTCACTGACTCCGTAAGCGACTTCATAAGCCGGCTCCACAGTTTGTGCCTGCCGCTGTTTTGTAAGAGAATCGATTTGGCGGGTGAGTGCGGCAAGGTTTTCTTTGTCTGCGGAAGTGATTGCTCGAGGCTGAACTTGTTCGCTGCCCGGGGTGTTGAATGGTTGCTCAACGAGTCCAATATTGTCGAGGTCGCGAGAGCAGGCGGGGCCAGTGACGTGCCCAAATCCGTCACAGATGAAACAGTCAGCAACCCCGTCCCACCCAGGACCAACGGCCATGTCAGAGAACTCGGTCAGGTCGTCATTGGTTCCAACGATGCCAGAGAAAGTCTTCTTTGCCGGATCGATCGTGATTCGTAGGGTGTACCATGTACCGGGAACGAGCTTTCGAATTGTCTTCCAATTGTTACCGTTGGATATGGCGAACTCGGTAGCCGTGGCGCTGCATTGAATTGCTAACGACTGCACGACACCTCGGCCGAGATAGAAGCGGAACGCTCCCTTTTCGCTTGAAGTCGTCGAGCGAAAGTCGACGGTGAAATGCATGTTTCGACCGGGCGTTGCATGCAGACCATTTTTGAAAACATATCGAAGACCATCCGTTGGTTGGCCGCTGCCGATACGGACCCCTAACTTGCCGTTGGGATGGACATGGTCGAATGGACTTTGCGCTTCGGGTGTGATTTGGATCGGGCCGGAACTGACCCAAGGATCGGCGGGCGCCTTGCCTGCTTGCTGCGTTTCGAAGTCCAAGTCTGTGCCGCCGGCTCTCCAGTTCGGGTCGGATTCTTTCCGGAGTTGGTTGAGTGCTGTCAGCTTTGTATCCAGTTGTGCGATTTTCGTCGCCTTCTGTTTTTCGAGAGCAGTGACCTGTGCTGGAGGGACGATCGGTGGAAAGTGGGCGGGGCGCTTCTGTTCCTCACCACCGGGAAAAGCCCATTGTGTGCTTTGCAGGATCCCGTACAAAGCATAGTAGTCTTCAGTTGAGATTGGGTCGTATTTGTGGTCGTGACATCGGGCGCATCCCACGGACAAGCCCAGTAGCGAACGCCCCACGGAATCGATCACATCGGCAAAGTCGAGATACTGAAAACTGGGTGATGCTTTGTAACCGTAGCGTTTTCCGATTGCAAGGAATCCGGTCGCTGTCACCTGACTGGCATACCTTTCCGGTGTGTCGAGGGAATCGCGGCGAGCCAGAATGTCACCGGCGAGCTGTTCGGTGACAAACTGATCGTAGGGCATGTCATTGTTGAACGCCTGAATTACCCAGTCACGATACTTGTAAGCCTCACGCACCGGATAGTCCGCACCATCGCCAGCTGTGTCCGCGTAGCGAGCGACATCCAGCCAGTGACGCCCCCACCGTTCTCCATAAGACCCGGACTCAAGCAGGCGATCTACCAGGGTGCTCAATGCGTCAGGTGAGTTGTCGTTCAAGAACGACTCGATGTCTGCTGGGGTCGGCGGAAGTCCAGTCAGATCAAAGGTTGCACGACGGATCAGCGTGCGGCGGTCTGCATCAGCCACTGGTGATAAACCGTGCGCATTCAATTGAGCAAGGACAAACGAGTCAATCGGATTGAGCGTCCAGTTATTGCCGGTGTTGATCGGGACAGAGGGATTTTGCAAACTTTGGAAAGACCAGAAAGATTTTGCGTTCTCGACGTTCATTCTAACGTTGGTGTCCGATGTTGGGTCACCTCGCGGGGCAGGTGCCCCGCGTGTTACCCAAGTCTCAAGATCTGCTATTTCATTTTTGGCCAACTTCTTTGAGGGGGGCATCTGTAAGTTGGGGTCATCGTATTTCACAGCTTGGATCAGCGGGCTCTTGTGGGGCTCTCCTGCCACCACTGCTGCACCACGGTCACCGCCCTCTGTCCAACCAGCTCGCGAGTCCAAGCGAAGCCCACCTTCCTGCTTCTTTGTTCCGTGGCACTGCAGGCAGTGCTTGATTAACACGGGCCGCACGCGAGACTCAAAGAAATCTTCATTGCTCTGTGCGAAACTTATGGATGTTGGCAATATCAGGAGAAGCGTTGCACCCGCGAACCGTCCACATTGAAATTGGTGTTGCAGAAAGCGAGGCAGATCGCGGAATCGGATCTTTTCGTCATGGCTCATGTGGTCTTTCCTTTGGCCCACTTGTTCTACGCAGCGGTATGCCGAGTCAACGTTGGTTTGCCTCGGCGACAGGCTATCACGCTCGTGAGGTGATCACTCATGAACGGAAAGCAGGGGTGCAACTTGTTTCCGTCGCAATTTCAAACGTAGGGGGGGCAAAGCCGCATTATACCAGTATTTGCTGGTCTGATTGCAGGTGGACCGCCTTTGGCATTGCCTTTTCGTTGCGATAGGCTGGTGTGCGGGGACGTCCGTCAAACGACAAAATCACAAATTTGACCTAAATAATTGGTTCTTGCTGCGTGTTGCATGTAAGGTCTTTCTGCGAACGTTCGAGAATGTAATTGATGTAGAGATTATTATGAAGCTGTTTTCGTTTTTTGTCTCAACCTTGCCTTTGGCGGTTTTAGTTTTAGTTTTAGTACCGGCGGGGGTTGCGCTGGCTGACGATCAACTGCCCTCAGAGAAAGTTGCTCTTTACGCAAAAGTCATTTTGCCGATTAAGCCGCTGCCTAATGATTCTGGACCGACCGTCGAGTCTTGGATTTCGAAAAGGTTGACTAAGCTTGGCGAACCCGATCTTCGAGCCGTGACGCCGTGGGTGCGTTTGGCTGCGCATGATGAAAAATCCACAACGGTTTGGACTGCAATGTTGGACGGAGACTTGTGGGGATGCCCCGTCAAGGGAAAGGTCGCCGAGCATACTGAGGGCGGTAAAGTCAAAGCAGAATTGTTGGGCTGGTCGCCAGGTGGAGCCAGTATTAAAGGGCAGACACTCGCAAGCGAGTTCGGAAGTCGTAGAGTTGCCAAAGTCGATACCGGTGAGGGCACTGCGTATGTTGCCTTGTTTGTCGGGCCCGCATTGGTTGTCAAGAAACTGACGGAAGAGTAGCTGACATGAAAATCGATCAAAATTTCCAAAGCATGCATCAGTGTGGCTAGGAGATTTTCTCTCAATACAGACTTCCGCTCGTGAAAACATTCACTGAACGTTGTTGCCCGGTCGTACTAATCTGCCGGAAATGAATGTCTTTTGGGAAGTGTCATACCAGTTTCGAAGCGTCACCTTTAACTTTATTCGTGTTGTGGATGTTCGTGCTATCGATGTGTGTCTTTGGTTGCTCAGACTCCAGTACATTGCCTTGTTACGCAGGGGTGAGCTGGTCGTCAGTTGTGAGCGGTAACTCTAAGTGCTGTTTGATGCACCGGGCACAAGCGTGCAAATTGATCGTGCGGTAGTCTTCATGTCTCAGCCTTAGCGAAGTCTTTACCGAATCACCTGTTGCGATGCTAAGTGAGGCAGCAATGCGTCAGGATCATCAGTGTTCATTCTGTTTGTCGTAAACGTTGAGAAGTCTTTGCGATGAATTGTCCGCTACACGGTACTGTCCTCATCGGGGGTGTTTTTCTTTTTTGAGTTCATGCGAGGAAGCCTGTGTCAGACTCTGCAACGCGGAAACAAGATCTCGTAGTAAGTGAAAATATATCTGCGGCGACTGCCAATACTCGCTTTGATCCGTACAAAGACACGTTGACGGGAACGGGTGACTCTGACGCAGCATTGAGCAACAGTGTCGGGACGCGGCGTTGGACGCGTATCGGTTTATTTAGTATTGCCTACGGAATGTGGGCAGTTCTTGGCTGTCTGATTGGGATGGTATTGTTGGGCGGGGTGGCGGATGGAAAAGTAGCGGAGACTGTTGCGGTTCTTCTGTTGGTGTCAGCGAGCGTTTCCATTGCCGTTCTTCTATTTGGTCAGCTGGCTTGCTTTTTCTCTGCGATGAAAAGCAATGCATTCAAGTCGATCGGCATTGCATTGGGAATGGAAGCCCTAGGTTTCGTACTTTTTTACATTCGTGAATGGATTTTGGTTGAGGGCTCTGTTGCAGACGGACTCGGTTTTATTCAAGGCATGGCAAATCTTGTTGCGTTGGTCGCCTTTCTCTTTTACGTCAGGCAGGTCGCAAGCAACTCGGGGTATCCTGCACTCGTTAATCAGACAGAGAAGGTTACTAAGTTGGTAATGTTCGCTCTCATCAGCTTGGAGTGTTTCAATTTAGTGGTGGTGTACTTTCCACAGTTATTCGGGCCACTGACACCAACCTTTGGAATGATCGTGGGGCTAGCCCAAGTGGTAGCTTTTTGCAAATTTTTCGAGATTGTTTGGAAGGTAGCTTGGGTCACAGTAAGCGAACCGAAAGAAAAGATAAGTGCTGACGCCGGACTGGCGGATAAACAAAATCTCTAAAAGGACGTAAGGGAGGAATGGCGTGGATTGTTCACAATCGCGCAATCTGAGATTGGCTTTAACGACGCGTCGATTCATGTCACGTTGGCCGAAGTGCGATCGAGCCGTTCGCCTATGTTTAACTGCTAGTGCGCTTCCGTCATTGGATTCATGCATCAGTGTGTCGGTGGGGTCGCCCGCGTCTTGTCTTCGCGTCCAAGAGCGGTTTCAGGTTGTCCCAGTAACAGCCCGCACATTGCATTTGACTCGCTGGGCATGTCCCAACGGCGGCACTCAGGCAAGCTTGGTGAATCAGGAAATATGGTGGTGATCGGGATGGGGTTGCTCGCTTTCTAGACTTGAGTGGTGAGAACACCAACAACTTGTTTTAGAAACCTGCCAAATTGAGAGACAATGATGAGTAACGCAAACGGAACCAACACGTGGCCAGAATTGGCAATCGGACTCTACGATTCACTGACTGGTCGGAACGCGGAGATCACGTACGATTTTGAGAACATGGAAGTGTCTGTTCCCGCAAAGACAGGCGATGATAATGTTGGCTACGCACACTGGAAGCTGAATGGCGTTTTGAAGATTCGCACGCGTGATGTGGCTGGCAAGGAATGATCTTTCATCAGAACCGAGGAATTCGGGTTGACGCGGATGTGAGATTGGAGCGGCTCGAGGGGACGAGGTGTATCCAAACCATAACTGTGTCGTCAAAAAATGATGGCACCCTCGTGCTCGCTTCTACCGGGACACTTCCGAGTGCAAGCTGGAAGCAGTTGCGTGTTCTTCGGCAGCGTCTTCTCGCATTTGCGGAAGTTGCCGGGCAGGAACTGCTAGTCACGACGGAAGGAAGGGTGATTGTTCACGTTCGCCAGCAAGGCAATCGCGGTCCGAAGATGTCGATTCGTTGGTGGACTGTGGCGAGGCAGATGCTGTTTGGGATTGACTGAGCAGGGGCATTGTCTGATTGCCCATCACGAAGCCTGATAAATGGTGGAGTTTTACAAATGAATTCCTACCACTTGTTAAGATTTGTGAGAGTGATTCGCGGAATGCGGCGGCTGTTTGCAGCGTGAGGTGCAACCGCTGGTAAGCGAGTTAGTGAGTTATTTACCGGGAGTTGCCATTTTCTTTGATTGGCTTATCGTTCGAGGGCTCCTGTCAGGTCTCTGTCGTCCCTTCAAGACCGGTCGTTGAGTTTCCTCCGTTTCATTCTGTTCTGTCAGAGGTATAATCCGAATAGATGTGATCAGGCTGATCTCCTTGTTTTCGGGTTTCCTAAAGTTGAATCTTCTCGAGCCTGGAGCTCATCTGAATTACTGCCCTTGAAATGTGCTCGGCTGGTACTTGCGTTGGATGCAGCGGTTCGCGGCACGTTTGTGCCGTTTACGTTTCCATTTGTTCATGCCGTGCGGGGTGCCGAACTGTAGTAGATCTGCTCACCTTGTGAATGTCAGGATTCGTGCTTGCGTACGAAGCCGGTTTTTGACTTACTGAGTCCTTCTTGCTACTAGGCTTCGTAGTAGTGACGAGAACAAGAGACCAGAAGCGATTTCAACTGTTGGTCTATGCTTTACCGAAGCAACGGAACGAGTGTGCTACGTACCTGCATCGCTATGGCAAGTGTTGTTGAGTACTTGGTCTGACAACGACCAAGTACATATCACTCGATGTCGCATATGCGAGTGCAGAATATGTTGTACTTCAAAATAGGTTGTACTTTTTGTCCATGTTGTCTCTAGCAAGCTACGTAAAAGCTTGAGGTAAGCGACGATGCCGAAGACGAAAACTTCCGTAGCGGACGAGGGTTTTATAGGAAAGGGGGAACAGGAACTAAAAGTCCACCGGCTACAGTTCGCTAAGTAAACGTATTCAGAACCCATTTCGTGACTTGTTTGCACGTCCTATGATAAAAACTGCGGAGTTGATTTCGCCATTGAAAAGACGGTTGAAACCTTCTTCAGCAGGTTTCACACGAGACGTGTGATATCATCTTCGTGGATGGGAATGCCACGGGCATTCGTTTGAGAACGTTTCATTATTGAGGGATTTTGCCTTGCTTCGATTTACTAGCCGATTTGAAAAACAGGCCTTCCAATCCACCGTCCCACGGACAAGCCGCCAGATCTTGTGTGGGTTATCTCTCATTCTCGGCACTCTCGTTCCCTCTGCACTGTTTGCCCAGACCGATGCTGCTGGTGCCACCACAACATTTCTCGTTGTTCGGCATGCTGAACGGGACGGAAATTTGGACAAGTTGACGAACGCTGGCGAGCAGCGATCTCAAATACTTGCCGCATTGGGCCGTGCACTCAATGTGCGAGTGATTTATTCGACAGACACCAAGCGAACGAAAGGCACCGCGCGGCCTTTGGCAACGACTGTTGACACCAAAATTCGATCTTATGAAAAGCCAAGTAAGGAATGGATCGCGTCCCTTAAGAAGAATCATGTCGGGCAGGTTGTCATGATTGTTGGGCATTCCAACACGACTGGGGTGATCGCGGGTTTGCTTGCGAATGAAAAACCCTTCGAGATCGCCTACGATGAATATGATGCATTATTCATCGTTCAAGTTGCTAATGCCGGAATACAGTCGATGCGTTTGCGATATGGAAGTTCTTCTGAGGGCGCTTTGTTCGCAGATCCCGACAAGATGGGCGTGATCGATTCGGCTTCAGGAGCAAAGTAGCTAGCCGACTGTTGGATTCGGGGATGGGACAGGAGCGATTTGTAAGACAAGTACAGTGTTAACGGAACTGTTCGGCAGTGCACCCCGTAGCATGATTACAGTCACCAATGACACGATGCTTCGTAAAGTGATTGAGCTTCTCGGGGTTGTCTGGCAATGTAAAGGGTTCAGATCCCATTTTCGAACTTAGCTGCTAGGTGAGAATCTGCTTGGGACTTGGCTACAAAATAGGAGCAAGAATTCGTTCAAGAGTGTGGGCGTCTTCAATCACCTGAGATACCGGTGTTCGAGTGTTATCACGACTGGGCGTAGGCAAAATACTTCCACCTCATTAATGCGTTGCAAACGTCGCATCAACTTATCTGATCAACTGTGTCGGTCAGGATAAGTTTTTTCGCAGGCGGTCCAGCAGGGGCTCTCGCGAAGCACAAAAGAAAATCGGTTACGTTCATCACAACCAAAGTCGCTTTTCTAACCATTGGTGAATGCTAGCAGGGCAAAGGGCGGCTGATCCAAGCTTTGTCGCGTTGCTGTACAAGAATTTTGTTCCGAAAGTGTTGAAGCATCGATCTTTCGAAATCGCATCGAGATTGCAAACGCATCGCGCTGTAATGAACAAGAGATCGGGTTCTCTGTAAAAGTTTTATGTAGTGGGGTGGATTTTCGTCGATAAAGGAAAAGTCGGCGTGATGCCTACCATCGTGACGGTACGTAGGAAAGCGGGGAAACGCTTCTTCTTCGCTGGCAGCAGATGAAAAAACTGAGTATTCGTGACATTTTTAGTGGATTTTGTGAACTTCCTGTGGTCCTTCGAACAACTCTAATCACAGCCTTCGTCTTTTGGGGTGTGTTTCATGTCGTGATTGCTAGTGGCCGGCCAGTCACTGGTGAAGTTGAACTGGTCGAGGCCTTGGACGCACAAGACGCTGAGATTCGTTTGCTCAAGCAGGAACTCGACCAACTCAAGATACAGATGCAGCCGGGTTTAATATCCGCGCAGCCTGATAGCGACAGCAGAAAGCCAACCGCACAGCTTGCTGCTTTGTCGCCAGTGATTCCTCAAGGTCATGCTGCCATTGAGCTTTTGCCTGAACCGACTGGATTTCGAACGCTCTATCAGCGTGGTTTTTTATTCGAGCCATACGATAAAACGAAGACGCCGTTCGAGTTAAAAATAAACAGTTGGATTCAGTTTCGTCACCATGCCTTTACCAGGACGGTTGACACTTGGACGGATAATTCTGGGAAAACGAGACCGGTACTGAACCGAAATGCTTTCGACATTGAACGTGCCCGCCTGAGTTTTCGTGGATACGCAATCGATCCTCGGTTGACCTACTTTCTGCAATTAGATGGTGATACTGACGGGGCTCATACGGTAGATTTTTTTGATTACTGGTGGTCTTGGCAGGTCTCTGATGATTTCCGTATTCAAATCGGAAAACGCAAGGTACCGGCAAGTCGACAATGGCTTCTCGGAGCACGCAGAACGCGTTTATCAGACCGTCCCATGGCCGATGACTTTTTCCGACCCGACAGAACGGTTGGTGTCTTTGGGCTAGGGAAGTTAGGTAACAGTTGCCACTATGAATTGATGGTCGGAAATGGTTACCGAACTACCAACCTACCGCCGGCAGTAGTTGATGATCGCTTTACTTTCGCAGCGACCAGTTACATAGAGCCAACTGGGAAGTTTGGATCGCAACTTGTTGATTTCGATTGCACGTGTACTCCGCTTTGGCAGCTCGGTCACTCCTTCGTTTATTCACCTCAAACCAGTAACGAGTTGGCCGTTCCGCTGGATGAGAGCGATTTTCTTCGTCTTGCCGATGGAACTCGATTGAATGAAACCGGTGCTTTGGCAGCCAATGTGACTGTTTCAGAGTTTGATCTTTGGTTCTACGGCGTAGACCTGGCATGGAAGCATCGTGGATGGAGTGCTGATTCCGAGGTCTTTTTTCGATGGATTGAGAATCTTCGAGGGGATGGGCCTCTTCCAGTCGATAGCATCTTCCAGCATGGTCTGTATGTGGAGGGTGGCAAGTTTTTGATTGATCGTACTCTTGATGTGAATTTTCGCTATTCATACGTCAACGGCGATTTTGGAAATGGTTCAGAGTTTGCTGGTGGATTTAATTGGTACCCACTCGCAAAGCCAACCATGAAGTTCACCTTCGACGTCACGCGTTTGAATCGAAGTCCGTTGCAGAATCGGTCTACTGACATTTCTGTTGGTGACAGCGGTGTCCTGTTTCGGTCGCAATTCCAAGCTGAGTTTTAGTTCCAGATGAATTGTTGTAGTGGCTACCTCCCAAGGTACCTTCACTAGCTTCGGCGAGAATCATGAGCTATGGATGCGTGGGGCTTTTCCGTTTTGTGCGACTTTCCAAACTGTCGGCACTGTCTTGACCTTAGCCTGTCCACCTCTGCTGTATATGCTCGGTAGGTAGCACGATGTCTCGGGTGCATTCATCACGCTCTTTCCCGACCGTGATGACTGTAATGCTGCTCTCGCTCACGATGGTGTCATTCTGTGGACGAAAGTCAACAAGACTCGGAACGGATGAGGAATGCCAAGCAAACTAGTCTTCGGTGCAATACAAGCTGGAACTGATTCGGTTGTCGAAGAGTGTCGCTCATTTTGTTTGCGTCCCACTTATGTCAGCAGCATGATGTGTGTGACAACGACATCAAAAATAGGTTGAAATAAGTTGGTGGAAAGATAGATGACGCCAAGCCACAAGTCGTTCCCTGGGCTGGGTGGAAATCCTTGCCGCATCCAGGATCGCTGATGAAAATGGAGTTGCCAAGAACCGCGAAGCAGCACAGGAACTCAATCCAAATGTTGCTGAGAAAGCAAAATGGTTTCAACAAGTTCGCTGGCGTTGACAACTATTCAGGAGCTTAGCAGCTGATGGATGTTAACAGTCTGAAGAGCGGTGTTGCATTAACTGGCAGACACGGTTTCCGTATCCAAGATGTGCAATATTGACGCCGCTAATCCAGCAGCAGGAAATCACGCAATGAATTTGCTGCTGCAATTTGAAAGGCGTGGATCTGGATGTTGTGCAAATCCACATTGACACTGAAAATCGAAAACACCGAGCTTGGTGGTAGATCGGCCAGATGTACCGCTATTTCGAGATTGGCTACCAGATCCAGAGACCTCCACATTGTCTCTGTTCAGTGTGCTTGATCCACTCGATCTAACGCACAAAGCTCGAGAAGTAAATTTCGGCGGACTCCTCGACAAGATTGATCTTGATGATCGCGAAGAATAGATTGCCATCCGATACATCATCAAGACTGTAGAGAGTCACGCTGCGGCCTGATCTTGACCAAACGCCGTTGAGTTTCGCATCCGTTTTCTTACCCTCGACGGACAGACCACAGGCCGTACCTTTAAAACTACCTTGGGTTTCGTGTTTTGGATTTTCCTCAAGATGGTAGGTCAGGTAGATAAGACCATAATCTTCTTGTTGTCCGGTGATATTGATGGTCGCTCCCTTATCACTAAGACAAACACTTGTGACTTGGGCTGAATCAAAGCAGTAAGTATCGCTCTTAAACTGCATGAGTTGGTCGATGTTCATCGGCGGATCCTTGTTAGAGAAAGGTGTCAAAAGATGATGAGGCTCCGCCTGCCTCGTGATTCTTTTTAGCTTAGTCAGAACCTTTCACAACCCCCCCCTTAATCTGTTCATGGCGTGTGGGCGCCAGGGTGCTGCATCGGATCGGGTGATTATTGAATGGTTTTGAGAACGCACCCTTGGAAGTAGATATGCAAGCGGTGGGCAAAAGTTGCGGAAGGCCTTTGGGGGGGGAGACCCGGGCAAAGCCCGGTTGTACTCGCCTCGCTCTACTACTTCCACTAACGTTTTTGGCCCACCAAAGTCCCTGCGTATCTGCACAGCGATTTTTAGATGGCTGTTTTTGAGGTACAGGCAATCACGCAGCGGATTGATTTGCTTTCGCCCTTTTGGCAGCGGACGGCTTTATCAGAATTTCTGTTACCTGGTTCAGACAAAGCAACTGCAGTGAACTGCAATCTTTTACTGAATTCATCAGTCCCAAAGTGAGGAAAGTGGGTGGTCAGCTCCAGAAACGCAGGCCGCAGCTGCCCCCAAGCAATGGGAGTTAGCCCAAAGCATACAAAATTCCACCTGTCACGCCGCATAGCCAAACGATGCATGCAAAGAGTAGCAGGAAGATCACAATTCTTGGGTGTCGATCAATTGCATGCGACAAGATATTCTGCCCGCGTTTTACCAATGTAATGGGGCACTGGATAGCAAAGTCACCATTCCGAATTTTCAGCAAACCTTGCAACACCTCGTTGCAATCAGCGAAACGTTCCTCTCGGTTGTGCGCGAGTCCTTTCTGAAGGAAATATCGCAATTCTGTGGGCACTGAATCCTCGTTTTTCTGGTCGAATACAGCATCGTGAATTGACAGAACTGAGCTGCTTCTGGCCGCTTCAAGTGTTTCATGAAGTGTCAACTTGCTAGAGATCCAATCACTTAAAGTGAGAAGCTCAAATAACAAAATGAAAGCGCTGTAAATATCGCTTTTCTCGTCGACCTCGTGCACGTTTCCACTTGCTTGTTCAGGCGCCATGTATCTTGGTGTTCCAAAAATTGCCGCTGGTACTGTGGCACCTTCGCTTAGAGGTGTTGTGTGTCGACTTGCAACATTTGATTCTTTGGGCGATGCATTGGGATCGGATACCTTAGCTTCGGGAACCGTTGGTTTTGTTCTGGCAATGCCCCAGTCAGCAAGCCAGACCTCGCCATGGTCACCAATGATTACATTTGCAGGCTTAACATCACAATGAATCAAATTTTTGTTGTGAGCGTAGGAAAGCGCGTTGATGATTGATGCGAATACATCAAGTCGGGCTTCCAGCGAAAATCGGTCTCGAATTCTCTGATCGCCAAACCGCTACCTGTCAATCAGGTCTGATAAGGTTTGTCCATTGATGTACTGCATTACAATCGCAAGCGTGCCCGACTCATCGAAGCCTGCATCGTAAAGTGTCACGATGTTCGGATGCTGCAAACGACCTTGTATGCGGGTTTCTCGAAGAAAACCCTGCCGACGCGTTTCACTTTGTTCGCGTTTTAAAGTTTTGACTGCAACCTGTCGTTGTATCAACAAGTCATCAGCAAGATTCACCACACCCATTGCACCGCTGCCTAGTTTTTCCTGAATGCGATACCGGTGCTGTGGAAGTGCTGAGAGGAGTTCCCAGCGTTGGCTAGTCGCCTCGTGGCTTTGTTGGTTACCCAGGCTTGGCTTCGGAGCGGAATTTACCGGTTTCGCGGTTGAAACAAACTGTGTGTCCAACATCGTGTCGATTTCTGTACCTTCTTCGATGGACGGATTCGTCCGACCTTTTGTTTCCTTGTTGTTAGCATCCTCATCATTAGGCATGATCGCAGTCTCGGGTGTTTAGGTTTTGAACCCCGCTAACTTAGCACACTATTGGAATCACATGAATGATGGAATACGTTGAATGTTGTTAAAAGGA
>JAAHTH010002586.1_pt1 | contig 13625 bp, 15 predicted proteins | sample 6116091 | NCBI WGS metagenome assembly JAAHTH01 (sample SAMN13939990, study PRJNA603662) | sponge metagenome | isolation source: marine sponge | host: Mycale hentscheli | place: New Zealand | collected 2006
CCTTCAAATCAACCATCTCTTGCGAACCGTCAAGAGGCATGAACATAATTTCGCTTTGGAGAATGTCTACGGCCTTCAAACGACGGGCAGCACGGCGAACACTACCAGTACGGGCGCCGCGCCGCTTGCCTTTACCCTTACCACGCTTGCCCTTGCCTTCATTTGGCCACTTGCCCGTCAACTCGTGGTGAAGCCAAGCACAGATACGCTGAGGCTGACCGCCAAACTTTGGCTTATCCATAAGAATAACAACGCAACGACGGAAGCCGCCAGGCTTCTTCATGATTGGACGCCAATACTTTAGCAGGTCCTCAAGGTTGCCACGACGAGGACCACGGCCACGAGTCAGGCTTGTAAGCGCGTCAGCGTTGAGACCAACCTCAGGACCCACCTTAACGGCGAAATCTGGGTCGTCCCACAAATCAAAGAGGGCAGCGACCTCTTCCTTGAGATTGAAATCGTCGTCGTTCGTGAACTCGTCCATACCCATAGTTTACCCCATCTTCCGGGCACCACGTGCCCATTTAGCGGCGGTTTCAATCGAAGACGACATCATCTTCTCAGGAGCGTCTTCAATAGGATACATGCGATGAAGAGCCTCTTCAACTTGCGGGGTTAGATCATAGACACCAATTTTATAGTAAACACCACCAACACGGTGAGCAGCCTTTTCGAAATCAAACCCTTCTGGGTCTTTATCAAGCTCGGCTTTCATATAGCTCAAGACAGGCAGCTTGCGCTTGCCCAAATAGTGACCGTGCAGCTCACCTTTCTTAAACACAATAACAAACGGAGACGGCACAACACCTTGAAACATTGGTCCTTCAAACTTTGCGTACTTCACAACACCATCTCCTGAATCGCAGACTTCAAACTAGCCCGCATCGGTACATAAGCCGAAAGTGCCTCAGCCCTATCCTGAACCGCAGGAATAAAACCACCATAAACCATGTAAGCAGGACTTTCTGGGCTAGGCACATACAACTTCATGATGTTCTCATCAAAACGATTTTCCAACATGTCGAAATCCAACTCATTAGCGCGTCTAATGGCATTCATAATCGCATCAGTAACACCATCGACCGATGCACGCTGTGCCAGAACTTCATTAGCCAACAACTTCAAATAGCTGCCAGACTTGAGCTTTTTGACAAAATTGCCGCCAAAACCTTGATCAGCCGAAGTGACTCCAGTGAGTGCTTGCCGATTGTCAATGGGTAACAAATGCGCTTTACCTTTACGATCTTGCACCACAAGCATGTTCGTACTAATTCGGTCAATGCCGGTCAGCCAGTCAAACACAATCATCGTGGCCACATTGTCAACCAAATGCTCTGGGACTCTCGAAGTCTCATCTACCTCAAATGTGGCGACCGGATCGTAGGTGCCATCCGAACTATCAACTTCCAACTCTCGCATATCCCCAACAACAGCATCCTGAATAGACTGCGTCAGAACAAACAGCGTGTCGCTATCAGTTCCTGCATTGGCAGGACGCATAGAAGACGCAGGCAGACCCATCAAGAAAGCTACTTCGTTAGCGATCAACGAATGATAATCCTGATCTAGGTAACCCCACTCGGTAGGAGAGTGTGAAACAAAGTAAGCTTTGTCTCCATCTCGACGGTCGGTATAGCGAGCTGTAAGCTCTCGATCACCCTTTGAAACCAACACCTGCTTGTCAAAACGCTCAGAAGCAAAATTCAAAGCGCCCATCAAATGACTGTCAGGCACCTGCCCAATCGGGGCACCATCAAGCAAAGCCAAACCATAATCTTCGATTTTTGAGTCCGTGACAGTCTCGTAGCGATTAACAGAAGGAGTTGGATTAAAACCAGGACGCAAATGATTAGCTGAAACAGCCACCATTGCCTCAAGACCACTACCCCGGCCCGGGTCGCTGTTTCCAGCGAGTCCGGTTTCCGGGGTAGCAGCAGGAGTGGAGCTGCCGTCTACCTTAGAATTAAGGTAACCGGACAGCTCGGATGCAAGTCTGATTCTCGACTCTGCATCGGAAGGACGCATCATGTCAGCGTCTCCCCTAATCAGATGTCGCGCATCAAGTCAGCGAAATCAGCCAGCAGGTCATCGTCAGACTGAAGAGCCTCAATAGCCTCGGCTTCTTCTTCAGTGGCCTCAGTCGCATTAGGAACAACTTCGACCTCAGCATCTGCAAGAGCAGTGTCTACAACACCTTCAACCTCAGCGACTGCGATCTTCTCGTCAATCTCCTCGGTCGCCTCAAGGCCCTTCTCTTCCTCAGCCTCTTCCTTGGGAGCCATGCCCCACTCGGTGGGGATGAGAGCCTCAAGACCCATAGCCTTTGCACGCTTCACAATGTGCTTCTTAGCGGCGTCAATGTCCTTTGCACGACCATGCGCCTGGATAGCGTTCTTCAGGTCAGCTTCGTCCACGATCGGGAACGAACCGTCCTGCATAGCTTCACCAGACTCAGCTAGCTCTTCACGCTTCTTCCGACCGTACATTCGCTTGATCTCAAGCTCAGCCTCAAGCGCCTTGATCTCAGAAAGCTCTTCCTCGTCGTGGATAGTTTCAGTAACCATCTCGTACTCGTCATGACCAAGAATCTCACCCTTGAAAGAAACGAACACATCGTAAGACTTGCCTTCGACTTCGTCAATCTCAACAACGAAAGCGTCATTACCGAGGATCAGGCCAGGCTCGATCGAAACAACTTCACCGGACTTGTACCCGACAGCAAGTTCAGCAGCCTTCTCTTCGGAGATGAAGTCTTCGGGAGAGCCAGCAGCCTCAACAACAAGGTAGCCCTTTTCGACACCATCACCGCTGTAGAAGTACTCTCGAATAATATCATCAGCGGTCTTCACGTCGATGACATAGGTGTTGTCAACTGGCGAGAAGCCAGAGTTGACAACCTCAGCACCTTCACCAGCAGACTTAACAGCAAGAGCCTCAATAGTAGCCAGTTCGGAGATCTCTTCTTCATCGGAGGGGTCCATCATTTCAGCAAGATCTTCGGACTTAACTTCAACTTCGGTGTCCTCTTCCACTTCCATCATGTCAAGCAGGTCATCAGCCGTCTTCTCTTCGACAACCTCTTCCTCGTCCTCAACGAACTCGGCGGTCTCGGCGTCGGCAGCCTCAGCCTCTTCAGACTTGATCTCAAGCTCAGCCTCGTCTTCGGACTTCTCAGGGTTCATGTCCATAGGCTCAGACGGCGCCTCGAAACCAGCAACAGCCGCAACAAGAGCCTCATGCGTCTCGCACGGCATGAACTTGCCCTCGGAGTGAGAGTGAACACCAGAACACTTCAGAACCTCAGCAGCAAGGACAGCCTCAGACTCTGAATCAAACTCCATCTGATCCGCAGCAGCCTTAGCGGGCTCGTCATCAGAGTTAGCAAGATTAATAATACCCTCGATCATCTCGCGAGTACCAGCAGCGTCGTCACGGTCAACTTCCTTGACCTCAACGTCGTCATCCTCAACACTCTTTTCGGCGTCAAGGATAGCCTGGAACCGCTCTTCGGTAGCGCATGGGATAAACATCCCATCGCGACCTTTGTGAGAACCAGTGCAGCCGATCTTCTCAGCCATCATCTCAGCTTCCTTGGCAGTGTCAAACTCAAAAGACAACTTACCGCCGCTATCTTCAGCCTTGACATCGGTCTCGGGCTCAATAAGCTGCGCAGAGAAAGCCTCCAGGGCTTCAATGCTTTCGTTCAATTCGGACATAATCACTCCTAAATAAAGACTTTTAGCTAGTCTATTGGACCATTAACTTGATGTCAACCTCAGACCCTGCGGCCTTCGACGGACTTAACGCCTGCCGAGAACAACGCCTCGGAGACCATCTTCTTAAGAACATCTTCGCCTTCAGTTGACAAGAAATAAATCTCATTACCGTCGACCTTGACATTCAGAACCTTCAGAGCGTCAATCTCAGCGAGATCCACGGCATCGTTCACCTTGACCACAAGGTTACCCATAGGGGTAGGAGTAGCAGCGGGAGCAGCCTCCTCCTCTTCCTCTTCCTCTTCCTTCCGGGTCATAACCATAGGCTCCACGTTAACCGTAACCGGCATTGGAAGAGAGAACATCATGCGGCCGTTTACCTTTGCAAGCTGCATCATAAAGGTCTTGTCGCCAGCACGGAACACGATCTTGTCACTGTCCTTCATGAGAACAGTGATTTCAGCGTTACCCATCATGCGGGAAAGCATGGCAGGAATCATACTAGCCATGTGCCCCTTTTCTTCATCATCGTCATCGTCAGAGTGATGGTAAGGCTTTTCTTCATCCATGCCGGAGTGATAAGGCTTCTCTTCATCCATATCCATCGCAGGAGAACGGTACGGGGCGCCGTACTTCTCATCATCATCGTCCATGACCGGAACCAGAATCGACGGAGCCATACCGCCCATTCCGCCCTTCTCATCAACAAGCTCTTCACCGGTTTTAACAGAAACAGTACCGGTGAGCTGGTTAGCACCGTGGAGAACCGGAGAAACTTCGAACAGCTCGACTTCCTGAAGACGGTTAGCCTTAACCATCGGGTCAAACTTGGAACGAAGAGTCTTATAGCCAATCGACCATTCCTGATCCTTGCCGAAGAAAGCAACAGAGGCGAAAGCCTCACGTCCCTTCTCGCTCAGCAAGTTGAACTGAACCTTGGCGTAAAGACCACCGATGCGCGCCTTCTTCATCTTGGCAGGCAGACGAGGATCGTCAGGACTGACCTCGTAAATCTCTAGAACCTTACCAACAGGCAAGTTCCAGTCATGCGACCAGATCACACGAGGATGGCGACGTTCCAGAGACTTTTGAAAAGCCCCAGGCTCAACAATATCGCCCACACTATCCTTGTTGCCAATACCGGAAACAAAAGCCTCAACAATGCCTTCGGCTTCGTTCAGGATCTGAGCGCCCTTGGTGCCCGTACGCAGATTCAATTCTTCACTGATGTCCATCAGAATAGGTCCTTTTGGAATGGCTAGCTTGGCTAGCGGCGAACTAACTACAGTTATTCTATCCCAAGCAATTCAGCACAACAGCGGTAGTTTCAATAAACTATTTGTGACCTTTTCAATAAACTATGACAGACGCAACCTGCAACGGCAGTTAATTGTTTCATTAGGAAGCGCCAACGGATCGCCAGGAAAACGCAACGGCCCAGAAGGCGTATCGTAAGACTCGAACAAATCAACCGTCCGCCCATGTAATGCGGCGTGCGTACCGCGAACTCGCTCGTCCCTGGACGTATACCAAGTCTTCTTAGTCTTACCCAGCAGGGCACCTGTAACCAACACGCCAGCATTAAACGATGCAGTGGCAATGAACGTGGACGTAGGCACGGAATTGCGGCGGCGGCGGCCGAGCACTTTACGAATCAACATCTTTAACACAACGATCTTTGCAGCCACATCAACATCATCGCCAAGTAAATCACCGGCTTTTTCGATCTCAGTGTTAATCAAATCATAAGTTGTAGCGACAGAGGCCTCCGACTGCGTGAGCGCCTGATCGGCTGCGACGCGAGCTTCAGTAATTGGAAAGTCTTCGACACCCTCAGATTCAGCACCTGCAATAGCAGCATCCTCAGCACCACGCATAACTACAGCACGAAAGTTTGTCTTAGCTACAGCCAACGGCACAAATAGACCAGCAGCGCCAGCGCCCAAAAGCAAAGCGGGTGCGGCATCATCAACCGCCTTCACCATGTCAGTTTCAAGCTGATCCAAGAACTGTTTGTAAACTTGGTCAATATCCGCTTCGACGGCGTCAGGAACGAAACCGTCTTTAGCCTCGGTATCCCAGTCCATGACTAGGACCCTGGAACAACAGACTCGCCGGTCAACTCAGTAGATTCATCAACTTCACCGGGAACAGCAGCGGCAGCAAGCTCCACACTTTGTGTACCCTGAGACAAAGGCTCAAACTGACCAGTTGCCGGATTAAATTCCGTCACTTGCTGCTGAATGCTGCTTTGATCATTGATCGGTCCAGCGCCAGGGGCACCGGGAGCACCAGGGGCGCCGCCCTGGTCCATCGGCTTTTCAGTATTTGCCAACGGGGTAAGGTTCGGGTTAGACAACAACGAATCTGCAAGGTCAGACTCGACCTTCTTCAAACCGACATTCTCACGATACTCATTGACGCTAATAAGGCCAGCCTGGTACTCTTGCATAGCGAACATTGCCGTCTCCTGCTTGGCCAGCACCAAAACAGGAACCGTGCGTGTGTCAAACTCGAACACGTGATCGTGGGAAAGCATCGACAGTGGACGGGCAATAAGCTCCATGTGCGGCTGCATCGTCTCACGCCAGAAAACCTTACCCTCTTCAGCAGCGTTAGCGAACGTACGGCCGGAGGAGTTACCAATAATCGACTCCGGCACGCCGAATGCGGCAAGGATCTCTTCCTTAGTGATCTCACGCATTGCCTGGTAGTTGGCGTCACGAGGAGAAGTGGCAGTGTCCACGAAGTCAGCGCCGTCGTCAGACGAGATAACGCCGACAGCGCCAGCACGAGCAATGTTGCCACGGAAGCGACTTTGCAGTTCCATCTTGTCTTCGTCACTGATCTCCGAACGAACAACCAAAAGACCGCCAGGGCGGCCATCATTCTGAAGGAAGCTTCGGTTATACATCTTAGCAAGCATCTCAATCTCGATAGCGATACCAGCAGGCTCCAACGGAGTCATAGACAAGTACGGGTCAAGCGGGTGAGCACGACGAATCCAGATCACATCCTCGGCGGGAAGCTTAACGGTCTTGTGGTCGGTCAGCTTAACTTCGAAATACTTGACAAACTTTTTAGGGTCAGGCACCGGAGCGGTGCTCTGCGGCGGCAAAAGCTGAAGAGCCAAAGGAGAACCAGACCCATCACGGATAACCTCGATAAACACGCCACGGGTACTTAGAGCAAGCTGCGTGGAAAGTCGGTAACGGAAGTTATATGCGTCCTCACCCATGTTAGACTGATTATTGACCAGACTGAGTAGAGGGTGCTCAGTGACGATAGCGCCGTCACGGCGGTTGTCCGAGCGAAGAATCATCGGAAGCTTAGCTTGATTGGAAGCAATAGCATCAATCGCGCGATAAACCCACGTAACCTTAGACATGGCCTCCGAGTAAGCGCGCTCGCTGTCCCAACCATCCCTGTAACCACGATCGACAGTACCGTATCCCGTGCGATTCACTACAGCAGCGGGAGCGCCCAAAGGAACCTTCTTCTCTTGAAGAGGCTGGACATTTGTCAAGTTATATGCCTTGCTATTCCAAGCCATTAATCATCTCCAAGAAGCTTACCAAGAACGACTAGCAAAATACCAGCCGATGCCATCCCGAGACCGGGATGAACCCACAAACTAAGGCCCACACCAACTAGGATAATACCAAGGAGCACCGAAACAAACGGTGCAGCCATAGAAGTCATTACCCTGACGAGCCAGTTCATCATCATACATCTATTGTATGGCATATAACGGCCGAACGTCAACAACCGAGGAAATCATGCAACAGCCCCCAGATTGGCAAAAAATCTACGATCATTTGGCCCCAAGGCCAAGCGATTACTGGCTAGAAACCCCATCTCTTAAGCAAAAGCTGTTCCTGATGACAAAACAACGAGAAGTTTTGTTTGGTGGCGCAGCCGGTGGTGGTAAGTCCAGCGCCCTTATCATGGCAGCGCTCCAATACGTCGATGTGCCCGGCTACTCGGCAATCATGTTCCGTAGAACATACTCCGACCTTGCCCTCCCCGGTGCCCTTATGGACCGATTCAAAGACTGGATGTCTGAGTACCCAGAAGTGACATGGAACAACAACAGCTACACCGCCACGTTCCCATCCGGCGCCCGTGTCACATTCGGTTACCTCAACAACATTAATGACAAGCTTCGCTACAAGGGCTCTGAATTCCAGTTCTGTGGTTTCGATGAGGTCACCGAAATTCGGCAAGACGACTATCTATACCTATTCTCCCGTTTGCGTCAGCCCGCAACCGGACCCTTGTCCCAGATTCCGCTGCGAATGCGCGCCACGACCAACCCTGCACCAAACTGGGTCCGACAAAGATTCATCGTTGAAGGGCAGGAAAAGGGTCGATTGTTTATCCCTTCGTCTCTCGAAGACAACCCAGGCATCAACGTGGAGTCATACCGTGAGACGCTGCAAGAACTAGATCCTGTGGAACGTAAGCGTTTGGAGTTCGGTGACTGGTGGGCGTCTAGCCTCGGTTCGATGTTCCCCCGTGAAAACTTCACGATCCTCGAAGACAACGAATTGCCCGACTTTGACAAAGACACCCGTTGGGTGCGCTTCTGGGATTTAGCGGCGACGAAGCCTTCTCACAGCAACCCTGACCCTGACTGGTCGGTGGGCACTTTGATGGCATTCCACGAAGGCATTGCTTACGTTATGGATGTTGTGCGTTTCCGTGAAGAAGGTGATGAAGTGGAGCGTCGCATCAGGCAGACCGCTATGGAAGACGGTCCTGAAGTGCCGATCCGTATGGAGCAGGAACCTGGATCGGCTGGTAAGAACCTTCTCGACCAGTATGCTCGTTATGTTCTAACGGGTCTTGACTTCACTGGTGTTCGCGCCACGGGCGCTAAGGAAGTTCGTGCTAAGCCAATGTCTTCGGCAGCAGCAAACGGCAACGTCCGACTAAAGATGGCGTCGTGGAACACCGATTGGATTGACGAACACTCGGCCTTCCCGGAAGGTAGGGTTCACGACGATCAGGTAGACTCCGCAGTCCATGCGTTCAACTACACGGCAGGCCTTGATGGTGGCTTCCGCAGAAAGCTAGAGATTATACTCTAGCTGCTTCACATCACGTTAGCGCCGGACGAAATAATCATAAAGAAAGCACCAAAGAGTGCCGTAGCAACAATAACCGCTGCTGTACGTGAAGCATAGCGGATAGAACTTTGAAGAGCGTTAACATCTTCAATTAGTTGAGTAAGTCTCAGTGAATCTATCTGACTTGCAGCAAAGTGCTTGTACATTTTGACAGAGATCGCTTCAAGCTTTTCTTCTAGTTTTTCAATGTCTTTTTCGAGATCATCAATTTTGCTGGCGATAGCCGCTGCTTGGCGAGCAGCTTGATTAGCATCCATCAACCTCTCCTTTGTGAATGAGCCACATTACTATTTTACTAGGTTTATAGAGCCCGTGATCGCACTAAACAGTGTCTTTCAACATGCAATTTAGCCTTTTAGAAGCTGTCACATCCGAGCCACCCACCGCAGCCACATAAGTCTCTTGAAACTCTTGACCATGATCTTCTTCTAAAAGATACTTGCTAAAGCCAAGCTCAAGGAATCTCAACAGGTGAGCCAGTTCATGAGAAACGACTGGGGCGTTCCTTCCATGCTCAGGAAACTTGAGACCAATCATGCTGGAGGTACATTTGAATTCTGACATGGGCGAATAGTGAGGTAGCTGTAAGAAAAACTTGCGATCTCCACACATAACGTCCGAAACAAAAAGACCCGGAGATGTCTCTTCAAACGTTCCATTCACTATAGGCTTGAGACGTTTAACTGCAACAGGAGCCACATCATTCACCGCTCTTGCCTCCAACACAGACGCCATCAGTCGGGCGATGCTGTCGGCTGTCGGGAAATCGTTTCTGTACATGGAGCCACGCCAAAATTGACGTTCAGCTTCATAAACCGATTCTTGCATAGGGTCGTTAGTCATAGTTCTTCTACTATAACACCCCGATGAGGAAACGTCTACTTTTTCTGTTCAGGCTTACCAGTCGGCCGCTCAATCTTGAAATCTTCAGGAGAGTCAGACTCGACAGGAACCCAAGCATGGCTATATTTGTGCTCAGGGATGTTGCGCTGACGAATAACAGTGCCCTGAAGCAAAACCTGAAACTCGTCTTCCGTTGTTGAGAAAAGCGCCATTAGCTCGTCCTGAGTGTACTTCCGGGTACGGATAATTCGCTTCACTAGCCTTGACAGGTCTTTAGTGATGACTTCTGAACGGTATCGGTTAGCCTGAACATGAAGAACCATAGCATCAGCTTCATCTAGATCCAGGACCACACACGGCGCAGTTTCAACACCATCAGTATGCAGAACGCTCAACCTGTATTTACCATCAATAACCTCCATCGTGTCCTTGCGAACAATCAGAGGGTTTAGCAATCCAAAACGGCGGACCGAGTCTGTCAAACTGCGGAAGTCTGAACGAACAAGGTACGTTGTGCTGAACTGATAAGGCTTGAGGTCTGCAATAGCAATGTTTTGAATATCCATACTAATAACCTACCTGTTGTCGTCTTGCATGTCAAGAGAGTCAGCATCCATGTCCATCTGATGCTCTGACTCAAGGGCAGCCATACGGATTGCATGGGCGCGCGTCTTAGGGCCGACAGGATTTGGTGCTGTATGACGGAACTCATTCAAGAACAAGGTTCTGGCCAAAGCATCAAGAGGGTACGAGTGGGGATCAGTAGCGTGCTTCTGCTTCCACTTGTGAGCAAAAGTCATCGCTTCCTTCTTGAACTCGTCAGTCAACATACAGTAGTCGATCATGTCACGGATGCCGTCCCATCCACGGGCAACGTAGCGGGCAAGGAACTTCTCAGTGTCGAAGTCTTTCCACAGTCGTCGCTGAGCATCAACCCACGGGAAGCAGTGGAGAAGCTGGTCGTAGAACTCAGGTTCGGTCCAAACCACGTCTTCCAGACGGCGGGCGGCAACCGAGTGCAGCGGAATGCCGACTCGCTGATTAGCTCCAGACAGGGCAGCATAATCATAAAAGTCACAGTAGTCGGCACCAATGTCGTGGATGTACTTGAAAACGTCGTTGACGCCCCAGTCGTAGATGACCTTAGCGAAGCGCATCGGGATGGCCTTGCTGAGCTTGTAGGGTCGGTTGATGTAGTTTTCGTTTAGCTTCTGCACGACAGAACGGTAGCGGATCATCGACTCCTGAGCGCGCACGCCAGTAACGAAGTACGTCATTCCCTTCTTGCCCTGCATTGTGTAGTGGTCGATCGGCTTCTCGATACCCTTGTAAGGGTCGAGGCCGAAAGACTCAGCGGTGATAGCGCCTTCAGGGATAGACCGGAACAGTCGTCCTTCTTCGTCACGGGCCTTGTCCCAAAGCAAGACAGGTTCACGCAGGCCCAGAGTCCAAACTTCCTGCGCCTGCGGCAGGCAGTACCACTCCATGTCAACCCAGTCATAGCTTGCAACTGTGTTGAGGTGCTTCTCAATCGACGGTGACAGAAACTCTTCATCACGGAAGATTACCTTGACCGGGCCAAGGTTGCGCTCTTCGTGAATCTCGAGAGCCAGGTGCAGGACAGCGGTGCTGTCCTTACCGCCCGAATATTGGATACAAACGGTATCGCCAATATCATAGACGTGGCGAAGGCGCGCACGTGCAGCATCTACAACGTTTGTTTCTAGGAACATGCGGCGCCTCGGCACGATCAGGCCTCCGAGTGTGCAGCAATGAACTCGCTAATCATCTCAGCAGAAGTGTCGCCTTCGTAAACCGATGACTCTTTGAGAAAGCGCAGGAAACGATACCACTGACTTTGCTGCTCGGCAGTATCAAACACGATAGTGTACTGGATCTTAACATTACGGGTAGGCTCGACAACAGACGTAGAACCCTGCGTAAGGATTTCATCATCCGACAGGTCGCTTTGGACCTTCACTGGCTCGGGAGACGGCTCGGCCGAAGCTTCGCCACCAGAAGCTTCCATAGGATTGGCTGGAGTGGGAGTAGTGTGAGGGGCAATAATGGTCGGCGCCTCCCAACCAACTCCTGAGTCTGTCGTGACCGCAGCCATCGTGGTAGCTTCGATAACGTCTTCCATAGCGGCCATAGCAAAGTCGTCCCAGCCGACAGCGTCCATAACATCAGCAGCGGCACCATCTGCCGCCTTGATAAGCTCGTACTGAAGCTCATCGTCAATATCACCAACGGTATGCCAATGGTTGTCCAAAGCGGCGAATGCAAGCGCCTGCTCTTCGGAAAGGTTCTCGTGGACAGCCGCAGCGATATGCGTCCAGCCAAGAACATCACGGGCTGCACGAAGCTGATGGTTACCAGCTAGCACCACAATCTCCCCGCCATCGCCACGGGTAGCAACGATCGGGCTAAGCTGGCCAAACTCTCGATACGACTTAGCGATAGCTTCAACATCAGACTTACGAGGGTTGCCAGGCAAATGCTCTAGCGTGTTAATGTCAACCAACAGGTTCGTAAGCTCGTTCGGTACATTATGAATCACGACTGTGCCCTAACGTTAGCTGCTAGAGTTCGGAGTGAGTCGAGTGCGGTGCGGATAGTGTGCAGCTTCTCACGCTTAGCCTTCATAACGGCTTCAGCAACTTGCGACTCCATGTGCTGCTCAGCAGTACGGTACCCGGCGTGAGCTTCACGCTCCTTCACCGGCCCTTCCGCACGAAGATACTCGCTGTGCCACGCACGCTTGTATTCGGCTTCCTTCTTAGCATGATCAATCGACAATGCTTCGAAAGCCTCGGTTTCGTTCTCCAAGCTGGACGTAAGCGCGACAATACGCTCCTCAACCTCAACCTGGCTGATCGGAGCGTTGCGGCCTTGAGACTGCTGATTATTCCACTTATCCCAACTAGTATTCATACGGGTATCCTATTCAAAATCTGGCAAACTGTCAAGAGCTGCTTTTAGCCGGACGGCTTCTTCTTCCCAGTCAACCTTCACTCCGGGAACTCCACGTTCCAACAAGTCATCCAAATGCTCTTTGCCAAACTCCCCCTCAATCCACCGTGCCCACACCAGCGGGTTCTTGGACTGCTTCCAGTGGCAGCTAGCGCACAAAGCCACGGCGTTGCGCTCGTCCGTCCTCGTGGCAGACACCGAGCGAGAGATAATATGCGCGCACTGGATCTGCTTACCGTCGTCACGATGAACACCGCACCAACGGCATCGAAATCCGTCTCTGGTACGAACAAGAAGAGAATGAAGTTTTGTTGCTTTGGCCTTTGCGGCCTTACCATAGTTAGCAGCCATGCTACTAGACTATGCGATCATCACCTAACGTAGCTTGGAATGAAGGGAGCGCCCGCAAGGATCGCCATGCGTAGATACCGCGCCTCTTTGATCACTTCGTCGGTGTAAGCAAAGCCAGGTACATACAGCCCGAGCAGCTTTGCAACGTCTCGATCTTCATCAACACGTGCATGACAGCGCCTGCAAACAGCCAGACAAATCGACTCATCAAGAATGTCACCGCCTTGACTACGAAGAACAATCTCGTGAACCTCACTGGAACCGTTCACTTGTCCCAGATTTGCGAAATTAAACATGTTGTATAGGTCGCACGCTTCGCAATGTGGGCGTCTTTTCAGAAGGTCAGCTACCAGCTTTCGCCGCTCAACATACTTATCAGTAGTCTTTTTCGACCGAGCATTAACGCCTTTAGACGTTTTAAGCTGCGTGCGAGCTTCCAGACCTTTGTTAGCCTTCAATGGCTTATTCTGCGACAAACCTTTCCTGCCACCCAACCCCTTTTTGGCCTGCAAACTTTTCTTTGCTTGCAGCCCTTTCTTAGCGCGCAAGGGCTTACGGCGCTCCATCAGAAGTCCGAGTGTTGCAGAGCCTGAAGAGCCAGGCCCTCCAG
>JAAHTH010001069.1_pt2 | contig 13607 bp, 7 predicted proteins | sample 6116091 | NCBI WGS metagenome assembly JAAHTH01 (sample SAMN13939990, study PRJNA603662) | sponge metagenome | isolation source: marine sponge | host: Mycale hentscheli | place: New Zealand | collected 2006
CCCAAGGCCTCCCCTTCCCGTTTTTTTACCCCCTGTTTTGGTATTTTTATTTTTTTATACTTTTTTAGGTAATGCCATATTATATTCCGTTAAATTCGTCTTCTTGTACTGGTGTACAAATAAAGGTCCTAAAAAAAGCTTTATACCCTAAAATGGTGTGGGCGTTATCACTAGTTACTTGTCCCGCATTTGCTACCGTATAATACCTCATTTTATCTTCAGTTTCCGCGTAACCAATGTAATCACCATATTTTATTTCCACCTCTAATTCCTCTAAATGTTTTTTATAGATACTCAATTTCATATTACCTGGTTCTAATCTTTCAACTAAACCACTCCCATAAGAGTCGTTGGTTGGTTGTTCTATAGCAACATATCCCTTAACCTCAACAGGTGGAAAAAATCTTATTTCACCTTTACCAGCTTCCGCATACACACTATCTACATTAGTGTTTTCCCTATCTACTCTATATAGTACCACTGTAAAATTTAACCACCCATGTAACCATTCCATACCCATATTAGTTTGTAAGTTAAAGTCCTCACCCCCAAAATATTTGTTTACTCTAGTTATCGGTACACGTTTCGCCATAATCTATGTTCTTTTATTTATAAATAGTTTATATTTTACTATACTTTGCAATCAATTATTTATGGAAGTAAAAATACCCGAAATAGAGGCAAAAAAAATTTTAGAAACCTATCAGGGAGCTAATAATTATATCTTACGCCTTAAAGACTCGTCCACTAGTAGATACTTTAAATTAAGTAGGGGGCAAGCAAACTATATTATAGAGCACCAACATAAAACACCTAAAATTGCTAGGAAGTGGGTGGAGATAGATGATTATTTTGCTAATGAAATGCAAAAAGAAAAGTTATTAACTTACAAACCCACAAAAATTTATGTAGAAAAAATACTTACATCTACAATAAAGGCATATCACATATGGGGAAAACTAAAAGATGAATTAGATTTAGAGGCTTTATGGATACCTAAATCACAACTTATACCTAATACCGAAAGAGAGGTAAATGTAGACTATTCCCCCTTTTCACATCGACCCCCAATGGAACACCAGAAAAAAGCGATTGAAAAATTATTAGGTAACGATAAATTTATTTTAGCTGACGATATGGGTTTAGGTAAAACTACTTCTGCTGTTATTGCCTCCATAGTACAAAAATCAAAAAAAACCTTAATAGTTTGTCCAGCTAGTTTAAAATTAAACTGGAAACGTGAAATAGAAAATTATACAGATGAAGAGGTGGGGGTATGTGAAGGTAAAAAATGGTATGATGGTAAATACGTTATAATAAATTATGACATACTAAAAAACTTTTACTCCGAAAAAGAAAAATTACAAATTAATACTGACGATTTTGACCTAATCATTATAGATGAAGCACATTATATTTCTAATCCTAAAGCTAAAAGAACTAAAATAATTAACAGTTTATGTAGAAATTTAAAGTATGTGTGGTTATTAACGGGGACACCCATGACCTCTAGACCAATCAATTACTTTAATATACTTAGACTTGTTGATAGTAGGGTTTCTAAAAATTGGATTGGTTATGTTACGAGATATTGTGATGGTAAACAATTTAGTGGCCCTAGGGGTAGAAAGATATGGAATGTTAATGGTGCATCTAATTTAGATGAACTTCGAGAACGAACATCACCTAAAGTTTTAAGAAGATTAAAGGAAGATATATTAGACTTACCAGATAAAATTATAACCCCAATATATCTAAATTTAAAGTCACGTGAGTACGAAAAAGAAATGGGGGACTACATAGACTGGATGGACGGAAACGAAAATAAAAGTCTAGCAATCCAACTTTCTAAACTAACAAAAGTGAGGCAAATAATAGCTAGAGAAAAATTAAATTATACTTGTGAACTTATAGACCAAGCATTAGAACAAGAAAAAAAAGTAATTGTTTTTACTAATTTTACAGCACCATTAGATGAAATGTATGAAAAATATAAAAAAATAGCTGTTAAACTTAATGGTACAATGAAAAAAGAAGATAGGCAAGAAAGTGTAGATAGATTTCAAAAAGACAAAAACGTAAAACTATTTATCGCTAATTTAAAAGCTGGTGGTGTAGGAATTACTTTAACCGCTGGTGAGGTAGTTATAATGAATGATTTAAGTTTTGTACCTTCTGACCATTCACAAGCTGAAGACCGAGCTTTTAGAATTGGACAAAAAAATTCAGTTTCCTGTATGTACCCACTTTTTGAAAATACAATAGAACAAATAGTTTATAATATATTACAAAATAAAAAAAACGTCATAGATGCTGTTATGGGTGATAATTTAGCAGATGACACCATATTAGGACACATTATGGGTGAGTTACACAAGATGTAAATATTTATAAATAAAGTAAGATATTTATAAGTAACTATGGCAGCAATAACTACAGAAGACAGAAAAAAATTATTTACCCGACTAAGACACCAATTAGGGGCTCCTCTTGTAGGGGTTGAATTGGAGGACGATATGTTGGATAGTATCTTAGAATTAGCAATACAAGACTATAGTCAATATGTTTTAGACTGGTTAATCGAAAATCAATGGTTTTCATTGTACGGTTTAAATGTTAGTACTTCAGACCTAGCTGCAGCTTTTGTAACTAGGAGTTTAGATTATGAAACATCATTTACTTACGCATATTCTAAGATTGTGGGGTTACAAGCGGGTGGTCCGTGGGAATTAAAAAAAGATAAGATATCTTTATCTGCAAACACACAAATATACCAAATTCCAGCTAATCGTGAAATTAATGAAGTTTTATGGTTCACTAGAGCAGAATTAAATGAAATGTTAATTGACCCATTCTTAGGTGCTTTTGGTGGAATGGGTGGTGGTGGAGTTGGCGGATACGCTCAAATGGGAATAGTTGGGTCTTATTATATGATGCCCGCATTTGATTTGTTATTAAGAATGCAGGATAGAAACATAAAAAATAGACTGATTGGTGGGGAATTAATGTATAGAATAACAGCAGGTCCAAATGGAACCAAATTCCTACATCTTTATCCTGTACCTGGTGGTAAGTTTGATTTTGGAGCTATAGAAAGAAACGACTATCAAGTTTGGTACTGGTACTACGACATAGACGGTGATAGAAATGCCTGTCTAAATGCCAATAAAGATATTATAAAGTTACCTTCTGATATACCTATAGATAATCTAATATGGGGTGATTTAAATTCACCTGCTATGTCTTGGGTTAGAAGATATTTTACCGCGTTAGCAAAAGAAACATTAAGTAGAGTAAGGGGTAAATTTAGTGGAGCTTTAAAAGTACCTGACGCTGAATTAACTCTAGATTATACTAGTTTAGCAACTGAAGCTACTGACGAAAAAAGTAAACTTATAGAGGAGTTAACTGGTAGGTTGGAGAGGTTACGAGAAGATAAAATGTTAGAGAGAAGAGCGGGTGAAGCTGAAAATTTAAATAAGTCACTTCAGTATCGACCATTCCAATCACCGTATAACGCAATATAAAAATGAGTTTTATAACTAAAGTAGATTATAGTAGACAATTAAAACAACCTGTAAACAGTACTGCACATTTTTCAGGAGCTAATACTTTTGAGGGTGTTTTTAAAACAACTAATAATCATTATCTTACTGGTAGTACAGCACAAACTCGTTATCTGTTTGTATGTGGTGAACCTTCAGTTACCTCTGCTAATACAGAAACTGGGCTATTAGTTAGTATGGGGATGGGTTCTTTTACAGGAGCAACTAATACTATCGTTTCAATAAATCAACCACCACTTCTAGCTTCTACAGGTGGTACCTCAGGTTCTTCTTTACAAATTAAATCTACTACTCTTATAGCTTCTACAGGAACAGATTTAGAGATAGATACAAAAGGAAATGTTGTTAGAAACACTTCTTCTAGACGATACAAAACCAACATTAGAAATTTAGATATTAATAATTTAGAAAAACTTTTAAGATTAAATCCTAGAGTTTTTAATTATAAATCTTCTGGTATAGAGGATATTGGTTATATAGCGGAAGAAGTAGCTGAACTAGGTCTTACTGATTTTATTTTGTATGATGAAAGGGGAAGAGTAGATTCTGTTAAATATAAATTACTTGCTATAGCTGTTATAGAGTATTTAAAAAAATACACTAACAACTCATTATATAGTGAAACCCCTAAAACTAAAGTAGAAGAAAAGATAAAAGTAATAAGAGAAAACTATACTACGGAAAACACTAGATACATTATTACCAAAGATAATCCGATAACCATAACTTTAGACAATACTAAAAGCAATAGATTTTACATTAAATCTATGACCAACACTATTTTAATGCCTAAGATTGGGTTAATTGATGAAAATTGGGACGAGTTACAAATGGGGCCTCAAAGTAGTGTAGAAGTTTTATTTTCTGAAAATAACTGGTATGTTTTATCTTCAGACGGACTCAAGGATTCCTAACGGTTCTAAAAACTTATTAGGGTCTTCCTCCAAAGAATTCCAAAATCTCATTTCCTCATTAGAAATAGTCATTAACTCTTCTAATGTATCTTGGTCGCCTTCCCTTCTAGGTATACCATTTATTAACATACTTTGTTTTTGTGTAAAAAATTGTCTGTCTTCTGGTTTTTTAACTAATAAAGATTCTCTGACCTCTTTAGAAAAAACAACTAATAAAGGTTCTACTCTTTTATTAAAAATATTTATATACCTAGGCACATTATATTCTCCTTTTAATTCTGGATTATTCTCTATTGTTTCTGGTAATAACCTATAACATCTTATAATTGTTTGTGACGTACCATCTTTATTTCTTTTGTTTTGTACATCACCATGTGAAGCTGCAGTACCGTTATTTATATAATGTATAGTGTCACCTAAATTAACATTTAAATTTTCTTTCATAGCCAACTCCATATGTGCCATTTTTGACATTGGGTGCCCCGCTTTATTTACTTTTTTAGCTCTGATTTTATAATCAGCTATCGATAATTTAACCCTAGACTTATTAGCTATTTTTACTAAAGGCATATCTTGATTGTATATTTTTTCTAAATATTCATAATAATATTCTATAAATCCTTTACCATTACCCGATAGTAATAACTCTAACCCCTTATCAATAAACGTCACCAGATAATCTTGTAATGTTTTAGATTTAATTGTGTTACCCGTTAGTTTTATCTTTCCTTTGTCGGTTAATAAAGCGTAATTTTTTCTAGCTACATTTATACATGCAGGCCACTGACCGTCAGTATCTAGACCCATTTCATTTATCATATACAAATCATTATATTCTGCAACATGTGCATTTGAACCAATATATTCTTTATCTTTGACAACTAATTCATTATTACCTTTCCCCACATATGTGTGGTCTTCTAAATTAGGTGGACAAGAAAAATTGACACCATCCGTATCTAACACTAAAGGTTTATAATCTTTTTCCATAAACCATTTTATCATATGTCTCAAATATTGTCTACCAGTGCAAGTTACACGTTCACCACCGTCCATATCACCCCAAGGAAAAACTTGGGGGGCCGATAATGACCCGAACATAGAATTAATAAAAATCTTAAGTGGTAATTGTTTACGACCAAAAGATTCTGATTTTTTACTGTCCTTACCATAATATTCGTTAGCTAAATTTTTATATTTAATACGTGTATCTCTAAAGTATTTTAACATTCCTTGTAACGCATTAGTTACATCACATTCAGGGAAAACATTATGTACTAACTGTATAGACGGATAAAGAGAACTAAAGTCTAACTTTAAGACGTCTTCGGAATATCCAACAGTCAATAATTTAGATAACCCACCCACAAAAGGTCTTTTTTCTTGTTTTTGTGGTATAGCTAAATTTTTATCATAAGACCAAGACAACATCAACATCTTCCATAGTGTAGCTGTACCCATAGTGGACACTCTTTCATAAGTTGTAGGTACCATTGAAGCTAATAGAAAAGAGGCCTGGTTAAATTGTTCGTCTACCACCATAGTTTCATCAATATCATCCTGTAGATACTTTTCTACTAACGCTTTACCACCCACCTTTTTATAGGTTGTTGGGAATTTAATTAGTAAATCCTCTAATCCTGGTGTTGTAATTGGTTTAAAATTTCCTGTTTTAGGGTTTAAATAGAAATCTTTATTTTCTTTATCATACAACCCAATCTTGTCTCCAGGAACATACACCCTATCTTTTTTCTCTGCACCAATAAACTTAGTTATATATTTAAGTCCCCAAGATTTAATATCAGAATTAATTGTTTGTGCTCTTCTAACCGCATGTGAAATATCTACAATATTATAACCCCACATACTGGTCGAGGTATAGTCTTCTATTTCCGCACCTAATTTCAAAAGTGAGTTTCTACGCTTTAACGGACTATTAGGGTTTAAAGTTTTAGATATGTCTCGTATATCCATCCCCAATATTTCTGCTCTCTGTATTATCCACTCCCAGTCAAAAAATGCTGAGTTATAACCCCCTATTATGGTAGGTTTTACTTTATCTATTTCAGTAAAGAAGTCTCTAATTAATTGTCTTTCTGTTTCATCGTCGTGAGCTTCAATTACTTTTCTATATCCACGATTATCTCTCATCCCTATAAAAAATATCATTCCCTCTTTAGGGACAAGAGAAGTTGTTTCAATATCAAAAACAAATCTATGCACTTCATCATATTCAGTAAATCCTTTGAAAAGTCTTTTTTGTTTTTGGATTAGGTATTGTTCTACTGGTGATAAAATAATAATGGAATCTCTATTATCTTGTTGCCATGGGTCTAAACCACCTTCTCTAAAAAATCTAACTAGTGATTGGTAACTCTTTGTGGTTTTTACAATAAAGGTCAACCCATTAGATAATCTTTCGTTTCCGTGAGTTTCTAACTTATCTATAAGAATTCCGTATTTTGAAATTGCTTGTTTTTGTCTTTCTTTTGAACCTCCATAAAAATTTTTACTTCTAAGGTCACCGACCCAACAAAAAGGAGTAAACCTGTCTTTTTTAATTAGTTTACCTTTTTCTGGGTCTTCTATAATTTTATAAATTGAACTTGAGCGGTAATCGTATTCGACTGCTACGATATATTTTTCTGGGTCATTACCTTCTAAAAAGGATTGTATTTCTTCTTGTGTTAACTGCATATTATATATTTTTTAACGTTTGTACTATTCGCTTTGGATTGATTCCAAATTCTACTTAACATCTAAAAAAATATAACTAATAAATTTTGAATTGTCAATTAACAACAGTCACAACCTGTCCGAACAAAGCTGTCATTTATATTAATATATAAATCTTCTCTAATAGGGAATATTAACTCATTACAATCATCTAAAAACCTAACACTAAATTGTCCTTGAAATCTACCTGTTTTATTAACGTCTTGTTTTCTCCATCTATAATAAACGTAGTATTCGTCAGGTGCAGTGGATTCTATACTTACTTTTTTAACCACACCAGCAGGTTGATTTAATATTTTAAATGCTCCTGTATCTTCACTTTTCATAGAAAACGCAAGGGTCGCGTTAGTTAATTTTTTATGGAAAGATTCAAAATCACTTCTTCCATCTTGTATTAACTGCATTTTTAATACTGGGTCTGTCGAATTTTTTCTTATAAAGAACTCCATTATTTATTTTTCTTTAATTCTTTAATTTCTGATTTTAATGACTCTATTTCGTCTTTTAATTCCTGTATCGCTTTTATAGACGCAAACACGATTGGGTCTGTATTTACCGTAAGTCTTCCATTTGTCCCTTCCTTAATAGCTTCTGGGAATACTTCTTGTACTTCTTGTGCGATAAATCCAGTATTGGTCTCCCCAGTCTTTAATCCTTTATCTTTACTTAGGTCTCCATCTATTTCATGGTCTTCTCTCCACTCAAAATTCCTTACTTGTAATTTATATATTTCTTCTAAACCTTTAGGGCTATTAACAATATTTTTCTTTAATCTTTCATCAGATACAGTGTCCCAAGTTGTAGTGTTTGGTACGTTATAAATGGCAGCACCACCTATAAATGTCGTGTTAGGTCCCTTTCCTACTAGCGCAGTACCTATAACAATTTCATTATGAAGTCCAACACCGATAGTACCACCAGGCCCATTACTTGCTCGTGTGTTTCTACCAATGTAGATGTTATCCGTACCACTTTGGAAAGAACCAACTTGTGCTGCTGTTTCAATTAACCCAGCTTCGAGACCTATGAATACATTAGAAGCTCCACTCTTAGCCCAAGAACCCGCTTTATGACCTATACCGACATTACCACTGGAGTAAGTTCCGACTGCTGCACCAACTGTACTTGACGGGTTTCCAGTTAAAGCTCCTAAGGCTTGTGACCCTATCATTATACTGTGGTTACCACCACCTAAGTATCCTGCTCTTTCACCTATTATAACGTTGCTGTTATGGTAACCACTACCTGAATAACCAGCTTTATCACCTATACGTATATGTTGAATTCCACCCATTCCAGGAGAAGCGAACGCTCCAGCCTCTGCACCTATATTAATAGTTTCATATTGTCCTTGTGCACTATAGGCCGCTCTGTAACCAATATTGATGTTGTAACTACCCGACTCGTATGTCTTAGTGTTTCTATAATATTGAGCAGCGTGGAGACCCATTGCAATATCTCTATTCATAGGAATTTTAGCTTGTAATTTATGAGTATTGTTTGGCCATGGAAAATCACTCTGATACGTAGCAGCATCGACCCCTAAAACGATACAATGTGTCATACCAGTTCCTTGTCTAGCAACCCTATATCCAGCAACAATGTTCTTGCTTGCTCCGTTTCCTTGATAGAGAGATTCATAACCAAGTGCTATGTTATATGTTGATGTATCTGCACTATATAGATTTTTACTACCAATGGCAACATTTTCTGTCGGGGTTTGTGCACTGTATATGTTCTCGTAACCAATAGAAACATTTTTCTGTCCCTCGTCAAATAATTTATAGTTATTTTGATAACCAATTGCTATGTTATGTTCTAAGTTGGAGCCTTGGTAAAATTGATTTTGCTGTCCTATAGCGATATTGTTCTCCCCATCCTTTCCAATTGCAGTACCAACTTCTGAATTATTATTTTTACTACCAATAGAAATATTCTCTGTACCTATACCGGCTCTCATCGCCTGGTACCCAATTGCGATATTTTTTTGTAGTGGACTTGATAATCCATCAGCAGGTTTAAGTCCTTCTTTACCAATGGCAATATTCCATTTGTTATCAGAAAGTGCGTAACTACCCCATAGAATTTGGTTATTACCTAAAACAACGTTTTCTGTAAAACCAGTGTGCCAAGGTTCTGCCGATTGGTTAGAGAATATATCTGCACCGATTGCCACATTAAAGTCAGAATCGTATAAAACTGTTTTAATATTTCCTTCAAAATTACCTCTGGTAATTAAAAAATTATTGTTTTCAGCACGTACTAGTCCAGCCAACGGTGTTACAGCTCCCACTACTGTATTTCCTCCACTTGCTTGTGAAGTCTTATAGAGTGCGTAATTTCCTATAGTTAAATTACTTCGGCCCCCTTGGTTTGCATATATACCAGTACTTATATTTTGTCCTGGTCCTGTAAAATACCCCCAAGATTGTTTATCAGCGTGATTACCTATTGTGATACTTGGTCCGTAAAACTTTCCAGATACATTAGAAGTCTCCCCCGTATTGTTTCGCATCGCATATACTCCAATAGCTATACTACCACCTCTGCTAAGACTTCCATCTTCATCACCCGCATTTCTTCCGTACATCGACTGGTACCCAAGCGCAATATCATAGTTATTCAAACCACTGAATCCAGCATATGTACCTATTGCTATACTATCGTTAGTATATGTAGTCGCACTATTCAGTGCGTATGCTCCTATTGCAATATTTTGGTACATCAATTTACCTTGAGCAAAGTAACCACTTTGAAGTCCCATAAATATATTTTTCCCGTTAGAGGTTTGAGCACTATATGCAGCTTTTGTTCCTATTATTATATCATCATTAGCACCACGTAATCTAGTACCAGCTTCACTACCAATCACCACTGACGTTTGGTTTGGTTTCCAAGCTTTTGAATGACCTGAATTTAGAGCTCCAAATCCATACGGTTGACCCATATAGTATCCAGCATTTTTTCCTATTACTATCATTTCACTACTACCACTAGCATAATACATAACTTGTTTACCTATCCCAATATTTTCCCCATTCGTTACCGCGTTTTCAGGTTGCCATAATCCTCCTTGGTGAGCCGCTTTATAACCAATCATAATATCATGATACGAGTTTTGACCACTATAACCAGCCGCATCTCCTATCGCTATAGAAGATATCATTGTATTTGCAGTATACATAGTACTCATCCCAACCGCAACATTACCTCTAGTGAAGTTTGAAAAACTTGATTTGGAACCGAAATAAGAACTTGACAAATGACCTATAGCGACGTTATCTTGTGTAGCACCTATGTTCATATGAGACATAACACCTATGGATACGTTTCCAGTAATATTTTTACTACTATGGTGGTGACTAGCGTATTGTGAATAAGCACCCACAGCTATGTTACTCTGGTTACTACTACTACTCCATGTTCCAGTATGTTGATTTTTTGCCAGGTAACCTATCCCAATATTCATCTGGGCTTCTTTATCCGCCCAACCTGCTAATTTACCTATATACACACTTTGTTTAGTTTCATTAGCGTATGCTGCAGATTGACTACCTATAGCTACAGTATTTTCTGATTGAGGGGCGTTATACATAGATTGGTAACCCACAGCGACTATTTCAGTATTACCATACGCGTTCAATTCCCCAGCTGACGCTCCAATAGCAACCGCACTATGTGGTGATATATACTCAGATGCTTTTTCTCCTTCTTTACCTATTTGACCTCCTGTCGAAGCTAATGCCTTATTACCAATCACAACATTACCTTTACCTGATGTGTCTCCAGTTAAATTATAACCCGAACGATAACCCATATATACACTACCCCCAGATACATTTCCACCATCACCATTACCATGTAAATAATAACCGGATTCTCTACCAATTGCTATTGTATTTTCTAAAGTAGTCCCACTATATAACGCTTCATAACCCATTGCTATTATATGTGTAGACCAACCACCACTCCAGTGAACTCTAGAACCCAATCTTATATTGTGTCCCCCAAAACTTTGTTGTCCAGCGTTGGTCCCTATATTAATATTATCACCCGTTTCTCTCCATTTATTACCTTCTGTTTTCGACCATCTACCATATAACCCAGCACTGGTACCTATGTTAATAGTTTGACTTTGTGTGTTTCGTAGTCCCGCAGAATTTCCAATATTAATCATTTCTGACCCTAGACCAGGTTGTATCCCTTGTGGGTATTCAAAAGGAAGTGTGAAAGGATTACCAACTAAGGTACCAACATACCAGTTAAATCCTTCTCTACCTGCAGAATATCCTATATTAACTGTATTAGTTGTTCCCGTCATTAGTCTACCAGCCTGATAACCTACACTTACATTATAGCTCGTGTCCTGAGTAATTTGAGACGCTTCCTCTCCGATTGCGATATCGTGTGAAGACGTTGTAGAACTGAAGAATGCTTTTTTACCTATCCCTATACTATCAGTATGAGTGGAAGCACTCCAACCCGCTTTTTCACCGATAAGAATAGTACTCTTGTGGTTAGTTGCTTTCCACGCTGATTCTTGACCAATTACTACACTACTAGTTAAACCAGTTGCTTTATATGCACTATATGTTCCTATAGAAGTGGTACCTGAATTCATTCCACCAAAATAATTACTTCTTTCCCCTATGAAAATTTCGTTTGTTCCGCGACCTTTTTCCGATTTAAATGGACTGTAGAATTTACCAGTATTAGTACCTAAGGCCGTAATATTCGTACCACCACTTAAACTGAAAGCAGTTTTAAAACCTATAAATGTATTTTGTACTCCTGAGAAGTTAGAGTAAGCTGTTTGATACCCTAAGGAAACATTTCCTCGTCCATTTCCTGAATATGCCGCTTGATATCCTATTGTTACATTTTTTGTAGAACTTTTTTGATTTAATGAAGTATTATTAAGACCCCAACCATTAGTCATGGCTCCCGCTTCCTTAGCTATAATCACACTTTGGTCTACATAAGTTTGATTAGTGGCTACGTAACCACCCATAAGTACATTCTCACCACCTCTTTCCATATCGGAACCTGCGTAGTGGCCCATTAAGACATTCATGTTGGTGTTGGTTTCTACATCTCCATTATATATGGTACCATTCGTACCTAGCTGCTTTCCTGCAGACTCACCTATACCTATATTACCTATTACGGAACTTAGTGAACCTTTTAAATCTTCGAACGCCCGTCCTCCTATCGCTATAACACCTGGAACATCAGTATGTTTAGTATTACTTATTGCTAATCTTCGTAAAGCGTAATTTCCTATCGCAATCGCGTCTTCCCCTCCAGTAATACCAGCTCCTCTATCATCACCCTGAGACATAGCAAGGTATCCTATTGCTATAGCAGTATCGGCTGTCATTGTATCAGCTGGTCCTGCCTCTTCACCAATGAATACATTGTAATTACCTACAGTAACACCATAACCAGCGTCCCCACCTATACCCACATTCTTATTACCAGTTGTTAGTTGATATAGAGATTTGGACCCTATAGCGGTGTTACCACTAGAACCAGCGGTTGGAGGTGCACCAATAGTTAAATTGTATAGGGATTCTGAACCTATACCTACATTATTCCCTCCTCTGTCATTACTATAACCAGCTTTCCAACCAAGCCAGACATTATTATGTTCTGCTCTAGGAACCTTATTTAATATTCCCTCTTTCCAACCAGCTTGTAAACCTAGTTTAATAGTGCCTCCAGACCAAGTAATAGAATTGTAATTACCTCCAACACCAACAGTATTATTTCCAAATGTTAACATACTCGCTGGTTGGTCTGTATTGATACCAGCTCTTGCAAATCCATCAGGGTCGGGTGCTGTGGTTGCACTTAAGATAGCTGCGTTTCCTAATTGTGTACTTCCAGTCCATAAATTAGGTGTTAAACAACCAACCAATCCAGTATCATTAACTAAACAGAATGATTGTGCTGAAATTGTACTAGCGGTTAACGCACACATGTATGTGGTATTAGGAATACTTGCGGTTAAGTCATTACAACCTAAAATAGCTGAACTTGTCGCTGTTCCTAATATTGTATTACCAGTACCACCTAAAATATGTGAATGTATAGCAAATGGTAGAATCTCATTTCTAGCACCACCTAATATTGTTGCTCCACTTGCTCCACCTATTGTACTTCCAGAACCGCCACCTATAAATGAGTAAGCTGCATCTACTGGAAGTCCTGTAGTTTTTGTAAATCCAGTTATTGTATTTCCTGACCCACCAACGATTGATGACCAAGAAGAACCAGATATTTTATTTTTAAATCCACCACCTATGAAAGTGTAGTGTCCTTTTGCTGACCTTTGTATTGATGGTACAGTAGCTGCGTCCCCGTTAGTCCCTAATTGGAGTATTTGATT
>JAAHTH010000987.1_pt1 | contig 13604 bp, 14 predicted proteins | sample 6116091 | NCBI WGS metagenome assembly JAAHTH01 (sample SAMN13939990, study PRJNA603662) | sponge metagenome | isolation source: marine sponge | host: Mycale hentscheli | place: New Zealand | collected 2006
ATTCATTATAATAATAGTTTATTAATTTTTTATTACCTTTATTTGTTAAAATTTAAATGGTAATAATTACATTTTGTTGTAGATTTTTTACTTCTTTTGCCTTTTTATACCTTAAGTGACGTTTACACATTTTAGCCTGTAGTGATTCGGCTCCAATACATTTTGCGCCACACATTTCACCTTTTCTTTTTCCAGATTTCAAAATACACATACATGAAAACTGCGGTGTATCAATCTGTTTAACTTTAGGAATATGTCTAGTACAATACATACCAGAACAAGATTTTCCACACTTTTCGCCTTTTCTTTTTCCAGATTTCAAAATAGCACAACATTTATTACCTTTATACTGCTTAGACGGCGGCCAATTAATTCCAGAGATTTTATCTATATTATATTTTTCATTATACGGTATTACGCCATTTTGAACGTGTCTACAATATGGGCATTTAATATCATATTGTCGTAAATGAATAATTTCAAGTTGCGAATATTGTTTTTGATTTATAAGTTCGTTCATCAATGGTTCATAATTAAATTTATGTTTGCATTTAAGTATGACATGATCATCTTTTAGAGGTTCGCCGCTAATCAAACAGTTGTTTTCTATATTTTCTTCTTCTTCGGATTGACATAAAAGAAGTAACAATTGTTCGTTAAAATCTTCAGTGCTATTAAACATTTTCTTTTACATTTAAATTTCGAAAACTCTTTATATGTTTTTATATATAATGTCAAGGCGACTTGAAGAAAAAAAAATGTATTGGGGGAGATCGACATGGCAATTGTTTCATTCGATGGGCGAAAAGATTAATCCGTATTTTTACACTTCAAATAGATATTTAATTTTAGATATGATAAAACAAATATGTAAAAATTTACCTTGTCCAGATTGTGCTAAACACGCTACTTCTTTTATGAATAATGTGCATCCAGATAGCGTTCCAAACAAAAGAGAATTTAGAGCCATGCTTTTTGTATTTCATAATTCTGTAAATGCGCGTATTGGAAAACCCAAATATCATCATAGTAGATTGATAGAACATAAAAATGCTAACATGGGAATCGTGCTTCAAAATTTCTTAACATTTTTCGCAAAAAGATATAATGGTACAATTCAAGCGGGAATTGCATCAACAGAAATGGCCAGAAGAAGAATTTCTTCACGCGTAGCAGGGTGGTTTAAATCAAATTGGGCATATTTTATGTGAGCAAATAATTTTATAAATCATTTAAAAAATTATTTATTTAGTAATAAAATGACAAGTCATCAAGCAGTTCCGGTAGCAGTACCCATAGATTATAACACGGCAATGATGGTGCCAGAACAAAATACGGAAATTACAGAGCAAATGATAGAATGTTTTAGTTTGCGCAAAACTGTTAAATTTTTAAGCGCGGTGGATATATTCTTTGGATTACTCTATTCCATTAATAATGCGTGGTTTATTTTCCCTGCTTTTTTAGGTATAGTAGGGTATTATGGTGCCAAAAAATATAATGCTTCATTTATTTTAGGCTATTTTCTATACATTACTATGGACTGGATATTAAAATTAGGGTTATTTGTTTATTTGGCAACAGATCCTACAAACCAAAGATATAATTCATCTGGATTCACGTGGACAATTGTTATTATATCAACACTAATAGATATCTGGATATCTAAAATCGTATTTAAATTTTGGAGAAGTCTAAGAAATCTTCCAATATTTGATCTACAAAGATTAAAAGACATGGAGAATATCAAGTATAAAATAGTTTACTGGTAATTTATAGAATTGTAATAAAATCTATAAATTAATTAGCTTTTCGTTTGTTTTTACATCTAAAGGCCTTTTTATCTAATTTGCATTCTTGTTTATCGCTTTTCGTTGAAGAAAAGTATACCGTATCTCCTAGTGCCCCTCCACTTAGTATCTGAATTAGGAAATACCACAAACTTCCTAAAATAACTCCTGTCCCCCAACCTGCCATAACGTCAACTAATCCAACGCATTGCAAAGTGCTTGATCTCAACCACCCACTGTATATACCAACAACAAGTAAACCAGCTATTATTCCTAGGTTAACATTTCCATTTATAAACATTGGGAACATAAGGTATGTTAAAGTAAATCCAATTAACAACGCGTGCGAATCGGGCATAGAATACATTGTACCCCAGCTATTTGGATTATTACCGCCAACTAAATTACACGCAGGATCAATTAAAGGAGTAAAGGGGCCATTGGCTGTGCCTTTTTGACCCGTACCATTAATAACACCAGTATGAGGTACATATCTTCCCGCAATACTAGAGATCATTCCGCCAAATGCCATACTTATTGTAAGACCTAAAACATATAAAAATCCCTTAAGATTTCCCTCATATAAAGAACCAAAAATGGCCATCGCGGGAAATATTACTGGAGAAAGTAATACAAAAAATCTCATATATGTAAGTAAATCAAAGTTCAATGCCATGTATATAATTAAAGTACATTTTATATTACAAAAAGACTAATTTAAAAACTTGTTGTATATCTTCTACTGGGTGGAATTTAATACCTTCAATAACAGGTTTATCGGCGTATTTTTCAAGGAATTTTTGAAAATCTTTTTCATTATCCTTAGGATAAATAAATTCTTTTACACCTGCTTTGATGCCTCCTAATATTTTTAATTTTAAACCACCTATCATAGTTACTCTACCTTGTAAATTTATTTCTCCAGTTAAAGCAATCGTATTTTTAACTTTCTTTTTATTAAATAAACTGTAAATGGCAACAGTGATAGCAGTGCCCGCTGATGGACCATCTTTTGGGGTAGCGCCTTCAGGGCAGTGGATGTGCACACCCTGTAATTTGCTTTCGGAGAAGTGTTTCAATAACTTAGTTTTTGTTTTTTGAGATGTTAATTTCCATGCTAGCGATTTTGCAACATTCATAGATTCTTTCATAACATCACCCTGTAATCCTGTTAATTTAAAATCAAGCGGATTAGTTGAAGGGTAATAAATGCATTCAATGGGTATGATACCTCCTTTTCCTAAAGAATTTGCCCATAATCCAGTAACTAAACCAGAACTAGGATTTTTATGAACTTTTGTAAATGTAATTTCATTTCTTTCTTTGAGATATTTATTTTTAATTATATCTTTTGTAATGACCAATGGCATATCAATATCCTCCATTTGTAATATTTCTAAATTAATCTCACTTATAATTTCAAATAAAATTTCTTTTAATTTCCTTACACCGGGTTCATATGTGTATGCCTCTACTATAAAAGTAATCATTTCATCTGTAAAGACAATGCATTCATTTAAGCCTAGTTTCTTATAAATTTCAGGCAAAAGATACTTTTTCGTAATCACAATTTTATCTTCAAGTGATAAATTATCAAATTTGACTCTGTGTATTCTATCTAATAAAATTTTATCAATCAATCCTGGTTCATTATATGAAAATATGAATAAAGCTTTGCTTAAATCCAAATCAATCCCTGTAAAGTATTTATCTTGAAATGACTCATTTTGTGTTTCATCTACTAAATGTGTGAGAATACCAATTATTTCTTTACCGTGCTCGGATCTGGAAACTTTATCTAACTCGTCTATAAAAATAATGGGATTCATTACTTTTTTCTCCATTAAAATGTCAACAATTCTCCCCCATGTTGAGCCTACATAAGTATAATTATGACCACTCAATGTACTACCATTACTAGACCCTCCTATTGGAATAAATGCAAAAGGGCGCACAACACCATTTTCATCTTTTAAACATTCAGCAAGTCCTTTCTTAGCTAAAGAAGTTTTGCCAACACCAGGCGGACCTTCAAATCCAAAACAGTATCCTTTTTGTTCGCCGTTTAACCATTGTCCTATAATGCGCTGTAATTGTCGCTTAGCATTATCATGGCCGTGGACCGCTTCTTCTAATTTAGATTTTACATCCACAATTACATTATTAACTTGTTTTAGATCACTTCGTATATCTTTAATTTCAGAATCAAGTTCCTTAGATATATTTAAATCAAATACCTTTGAAAAACGTTGTTGGAGAGAATGTGAAACCTCTTCATTATTTTTATATTTATTAATGAACTTTTCTATATTTTCTTTCATATAGTTGTTTTTTTTACCTGAGTGACAAAGGCGCTGTGTTTTCATCCCTAGTTTTTTGATAACACCGTTAATGAAACAAGTATTAGCTACAAGCGTATCCCTTTTTCCCGATCCGAATAATTTTAATAACTTTTTATTTCTACTTTTATTTAGTTCATCAACTGCTTTTTTTTCGATATCTGGAAAATATTTTGTAATTTCAAGACTACTATAAGGTTTTTTATTAGGGACCGCAACTTTAATTCCATTTTGATTAATTTTTGTAATACAGCTATCAAATTTTGTTTTAACGCCTCCCATTAAAGACAAGACAGGCTCTTTTCTGTATACTCCAAAGGGAATTTTCAATAACCCTTCTAAGTATTGCCTGGCTTTTGAACCCGAATCTTCTGATTTTGCCTTTACTTCTTTTAATTTTAACATCGCCTTTTCTTTTACTGAATCCGGCGCTTTTAATAAACAAATTTGCTGTTCAATAGGAATCTTACTATTATCAAATTGTGATAAAGTATTAGTATAATTAATAGTTGTTTTCATAGCGTCTCTGAAATATTTTTTAATATTCCATGGTAAACTATCAAACAATACAGTTTGTTCTATTGTATCAAGCGAACCGTTACTGTCATTAGATAGAAGATCATATAACAAATATGCTAGATACTGGAATTCGGGGTCGTTGTGTTTCATAAGTAATTGAATGAGTGTTCGTCTTTGGCCATATAACTCTGAACCAATGAACTCTTTCACATTTTGAGATATAGGTTTTTGTTTGATTAAATTGGTTTGGTTTAAATATCCTACAAATCTCTGGTATAATTCACTATCTGAATAGATAAGAATTTCTTTTATAGTTAGAGATTCTAAAAATCTATCGAAATCATCTCCTTGAAAATCCGGTTCTTCTGGTTTCCCGGCATTTAATCTCTCCATTTTTGTTTTAACAAAGACATGGTTAGTACATTCAATTAATATATCGTCAACTACACCAGATATAATTAGTGTCTTTTTTTCAGTTTCATTTTGGATAGCTACTTTAATACCATAAACCTTTTTCTTAAATTCTTTACTAGTTCTTGCCAGATCAAAACAATCGAAACTGTTTGAAGTCTCTACTATCATAAAATCTTCAACGATGCGATTTTTAGCAAGTGTTTTTGATTTTTTTTTATTTTTTTCATCCCTCCATGCCATAACTTTATAGCTAATTGGATGAATATATGTCGATATAACTTCAAAAATTCCAGTTTCATCCGTTTTTAGTTTTTTCAGAAAATCACTACCCATTGCTACAGAAATAAGGTTTTCTATATTTTCTGTACCCGTAGTTCTAAAGAGAGCGGATAACTCATTATTAATTTTTTGCAATGTAGTAATGCAGTCTTCAAAATCTTGTTTTCCTGGATTATGAATTCTAATTTCCAAATTATATAAGTCTTTGTATAAAACCTCAAGATTTTGAATACATGTGTTCATATCACTTGCACCTACAATATCCATTTCTTTATATTTTTGTACAGCAAGTATGGTCTTAGTAATCATTTGCTGGAATGTGGTTATTTTTTTTTTACAAAATTTAATAGTATGTGATTTTTCAGATTTTTTTAGAGGATTCGCCTTAATCTTCTCATTTTTTAGCATTCGGTATATTAAATATGTCGATTTTAAATTATAGATTTAATTTCAATAAAAATAAATACCGATTTTAGTACATTGAATAACATTTGCAAAACATAGCTCTACATCCATGAAGGCATGCGGTTTTAATTAAATTCATAAATGGTTTAAACATAAAAAATCTCTAATATAAAATGGGAATACCTAGTTATTTTTCGCACATAGTGAGAAACCACTCTGAGATTATTAAAAGGCTTAATAAGCTTAAGTCTATTAATAATCTTTATATTGATAGTAATTCTATTATCTATGATACACTTAGGATAATTTCAAAAGAATATACTGGCAACGATGAAGATTTTGAAGATTTGCTAATACAAGGTGTTATAAAAAAATTAGAGGAGTATATAGAATTTATAAAGCCCAACGGAGTTGTATTTATTGCATTTGATGGCGTGGCTCCAGTTGCTAAGTTGGAACAACAACGTACTAGAAGATATAAGTCATATTTATTAAATGATATTAGATCAAAATTAGATTATACGGTACAAAAGGTTTGGGATAAAACAGCCATAACTCCAGGTACAAAATTTATGGAAAAGTTAGGACTAAGAATTACGAATCATTACATACATGGTGAGAAAAGTTATGGTACAGATCAGATAATAGTATCGTCTTCCAATGATCCAGGAGAAGGCGAACATAAAATTTTTCAATACATTCGCAACAGACCAAAATATCATGAAAAAAGTACTACACTTGTTTATGGATTGGACGCTGATTTGATTATGCTTTGTTTGAATCATTTACCCATATCAAAACATATATATTTATACAGAGAAACACCGGAATTTATAAAATCAATTAACTCTGATTTAGAACCGAATAAGGCTTATTTTTTAGATATACCTGAGTTAGCAAATGTTATTCTACAAGACATGAATGGTTATAAAAAGGTTGATTCAAAGCAAAAATATAATAAACTATATGATTACATTTTTCTGTGTTTTTTTCTAGGGAACGATTTTTTACCACATTTCCCCTCAGTAAATATTCGAACAGGTGGTATTAATATATTAACAGCTGCCTATAGAAATATAATAGGACCAAAACATAACCTTACAAATGGCAAGAAAATTTATTGGAATAATGTTTATAAATTAGTTGAATATTTGGCAGATCATGAGGTAGATCATTTAAAATCTGAATATAAAATTAGAAATAAATGGGAAAAAAGATATTATCCTTCAAAAACGATAGATGAAAAGATGGCGAAACTTGATGCTATACCTACAAAAAGACGCGCTGTGGAAAAATTTATAGATCCTTATAATTATCATTGGGAAAATCGATATTATAAAAAGTTATTTCAACTTGATTTGAATCGTCCTTTTTTAAAAGAGATTTGTACTAATTATATGGAGGGATTAGAATGGGTTATGAAATATTACACAACAGGTTGTGTTGATTGGAGATGGTCATATAAATTTAATTACCCACCCTTGTGGAAACATTTATTACAATTTATACCACATTGGGATACAGTTATGATACCGAAAAATGATAATAAATGTGTATCCGAATTAGTGCAATTATCCTATGTTTTGCCTCGCCCTAGTTTAAAGCTTTTACCACCAGAAATAGAAAAGGCTTTATTAGAAAAGTATAAAAGTAACTATCCTTTGGATTGCGAAATGCATTGGGCTTTTTGTAAATATTTTTGGGAAGCGCATCCTGGACTACCGCATATTAATATAGCAAATATAGAGAATTTGGTGCAAACTAATTCCAACTAGGTGGAACTGCGCATCCCCAGTCACCAATTGATGTTGGTTTACAAGATACAGGGTTTTTATTTCCAGATTTGGCTTGACCCGTACCATACCAAATTGCAAAATTTCCACCAGCCACATCTTGTGTTTTACCATCTACTAGATCCATTATAAATTTACCAGATAAGCGTTCATCAAAACATTCATATTTTATATTGTTTTTATCACTCATTGAGCTTGTTGGCCATATTACTTCTTGACAATTCCCCGATCCGCAAACAGTGGGAATTGTAGTTGTACCATTACAACTCTTACTAGCGCTTTTCCAAAATTTATTTATACTTCCTTTATCATTAAGTGGACACACGGCGTTGCTAGGTGAATTCGCATCTTTTCCGATATTGTAATATGAGGTGGTTTGATTCTCATACATACCCTCAGTATATAATTCATTAAAATAGTAATCAAACGATAGTCCACCATGTTGAGATGCCCAACTTTTCCATCCATCTAGATTTCCTCGAAACCCAATCAGTCCAAACTTATATTTTTTTTTGAGTTTTTTAAATTCTGTTGAGAAAGCAGTCACTGATTTCGGATCTTCAAAATCCATAATAAACCCTTCAATATAAGGATAATCTTTTAAAAGATTGTTAATTTTTGTAGAAGCAGGGACGCCTTCATTGCAACAAACAAATGCCCATTTTTCTATAGGTAATTTCAAATCTTTAACTTTTTGATTGTCCCATTGGTCTGTCATTATATTATTTGGAGGCACGGAAGGATTGCTGTTTGTGTTTCCTGCTACATATTTGGCAGAATTTGCACACACAACAACCGAATCAAAATGTTTAGAAATTGAAGATGTTGGTAATATTTCAACTTGATTATTAATTTCAGGTACATTAAAGCCAAAAGCTTCGGGAATCAAAAAAAGCTTCCTATTTGATGACGTTGGTGTTGGCGTTGGCGTTGGAGTTGGAGTAGGGGTAGGTGGCGGACCGGGATCAGGTTGTGTACCGCAGGTAATATCTTCGCACCCATGACAATGTTTATCTTCTTTACACCAACTCGCCGCGCCACACTGTGTTTGACAAGTATTATGTTTTTCAACAATTTCTGTCACTCGTGATGGAGATTCAAAACCTTCTTTGAGGTTTAGTAAACAATAAACACCGATATAACAGAGTATCAAAAATAATAGAAATAAGAATAATAAAGTTAACATATATAAATATAATAGAAATTATATTATATAATGAGTTATCAAAAAAGAGAAGTGGTTTCATTAGACACTGCTAAACAATTTAGCGATTTTGTAAATAGTCACAAATATGTTGTGGTAAAGGTAACGGCAGATTGGTGTGGTCCATGCCAAAGAATAAAGCCATTAGTTATTCAAAAAATACAAGAATTGCCATTGGATGTAGCTGTGATAATTGTTGATATATCAAAACCCAATAGACTGAAGAGTTATTTAAAGGTTGGATCTATTCCCTACATGATGAATGTAATTGATGGCGCACCAATGGATGTTGTAAATACCTCAGATTACAATACAATTAATAGTTTTTTTGCAAAAACAGCACAGCGTGTAAGTGGAAAATAAAAAAAATCATATTTTTGTATATGGAAGACTTAGATTTAAACATACAAAATTATGATTTAGAAGATATCTTGAACGTTTTTAAACTAAATTATCAATTTACAGAAGCCGAATTAAAAGGAGCATACAAGATGGTATTAAAAACCCATCCTGATAAATCAGGGTTAAAAAAGGAGGTGTTTTTATTTTTTAAACAAGCATATTCAGTTTTATCTAAAATTTATTATTTCAGACACCGCAAAAAAGAGTGTGCTCACCAAACAAACTATACAGTTGAAACGGATGAAGAAAAGGCTAAACTATTACATAAATTAGATGGAAAAAGTGTAAAGGATTTCAATAAATGGTTTAATAAAATGTTTGAAAAAACAAGAGTTTCAGATGATTCGGTAGATAAAGGTTATGGCGACTGGTATAAAAATGGAGAGGTAGATCCTGCCAAAAAAATAAGCATGAATGATATGGCCAGTGAATTTGAAAAGAAAAAAAATGAATGCAAAGCATTAGTCGTTAAAAGAGATGTAATGGAAATTGGCGCTCAGTCAGGATATAATTTAAGTAGAGATGCGCCACAAGAATACAGTTCGGAAATATTTAGTAAGTTAAATTATGAGGATTTAAAAAAAGCTCATACAGAAACAGTGGTTCCAGTTACTAAGGAAGATTTTGAAAGAACAAAAAAATTTAAAAGTGTTGAAAGTTATAGACGACATAGAGCGGCTCAATTGAGCGCGCCGCCATCATTGCAACAAAGCAGAGCCTTTTTAAGGAAAAAAGAATTAGAATCTAGTGAGATGGAGACAAGAAGAGTATATTCTATTTTAAAACGCGATGAGGAAGTTGCGCAGAATAATGAAAAATGGTGGGGGCACCTTAGACTGTTAGGTAATAAATAATTTTTTATAAAATAAATAATTCGTATATATATAGATGTTTCGATACATATCAGTAATTATTATTTTAACCGTTTTGGGTATTCTTTATGAAAAATACAAGTTAAAATTCATGCCAGATGAAGAATTGCAAAAATATGACTTAATAAGGAAATATTTACTGAATGGCGATGAAGATTTAGGTGGTAAACCTATCTTATGGATACATTCTACGCACCATGTAAATGCTAGAAACTGGGAGAGCTTTTATTCCCGCAACAATACAAAACTTAACCAGCCGTATATATTATCGTGTTTAGAAAGCATTGTTAAAAAATGCGGCGATTCATTTAATATATGTCTTATAGATGACAGTTCATTTTCAAAATTATTACCAAACTGGGATATTCAGGTTAGGAAACTAGCCAACCCTATTAGATCGCATATTCGTACACTTGCAATGGCAAAACTATTGCACAGTTATGGAGGAATGCAAATCCCCGATAGTACTATAGTTTTAAAAGATTTGAAACCTTTATATAATAGATGTTTATCTGATAAATGTTGTTTTGTTGGAGAGACATTAAGTAGAAATGTAACTGCAACATATACATCTACTTTTCCCAATACTCAAATTATTGGGTGCAAGAAAAATAGTCCTGTAATTGAACATTATATATCCAAATTAGAGTTATTAAACAGTAGAGATTATACAAATGAAATGGATTTCTTAGGTGACATGGGACGTGAATTATATCAATACATCATATCTGGTAAAATGAATAAGATAGACGGATGTACATTTGGGGCAAAAGATAATAATAATAAAGATGTTACAATAGATAGATTGCTAGGAAATACGTTTATAGATTTTAGTCCTAAATTATGCGCTATATATTTACCTAGTCAAGAAATTCTAACTAGAACAAAATTTGACTGGTTTGCACGTTTATCACAAGATCAGTTGAGAACGTGTGATACTGTCGCTAGTAAATGGATGATTATTGCTCAGAATTAAAAAAAATAGAGTAGGAAATTTCATATGTTGATTTATCATATTTTATTGTAGATGTAAATGGAATATGATGATACTTGCAGATCTGTCTTAATATAGTGACAAAGTTTTTATATGTCATTTTTCTTACAACATATTTTTGTTTCGATGGAAAATAATGATCTTTTATACTTGTTAAAAATGGATCTATTAGTTCTTGATACTGTGCGGATTTAAATATTACCTTTGAAAATAAATAGTAATTTGTTTTTATAGTCGCACAAGATTCTAAAAAACTATAAAATGCTTTTTTTGGAACGGGTGTTTTGAAAATCTGGCTAGACATATATAAAACATGCGTTATAAAAAATTTTTATCGAGCACTTTTCACGAGATCGTATGTGAAAAAAACTAATTCTATTTCATCTTCATGAAGTGTATGAAATAATGAAATATATGAACATATTATTGTAATACTTTTGTATTTTGCCTCTTCATTTAAAATGTTGGTAATTTTAACAAATTGGAAATAACTGTCTAATATATCCATTACAGAATATCCTTTGTCAAATATTGTATTAATTACTTTTAAAGCTGTTGATAGCTTTTTATTATTGTACCATTCGTTTGTAAATTTTTCAAAATCATAATAACTAATATTTGTACAAATATTTTTAGCTTTTTCTAAAGTAATTTTTTCATCAAGTAAATTAAATTTTTCCATATAATTTACTAATAACCTGATTGAATTATTGCATACATTTAAAATAAATTCTTGTGCTTTTTTTGTTATTTTAATACCTTCTTTTCTTTTAATTTTGGTTAAAATTTCAGCAAGTAATTTAGTTTCTACTGATTTTATTTTTATTAGTGTACAACGTGATTGTAAGCTTTCTACAACCTTTTGAGTGTTCGTACATGAAGATATAAAACTTACATTATGACTATATTTATCAATACAATTCCTGAATACTTGCTGACTTTGATCATTTATGATGTCAATATCGTCTAATACTATAAATTTCTTTTTACCTGATATACTGGATGGCGTCTTACAAAAAGTTTTAACTTCTGTGCGATAATATGATATTCCTTGTTCTTGTAAGTTATTAATATATAATACGTTATCTCTAGGGATATAATCTTTATCGTAGTATTCTCTTATTGTTGCATCCAATAAGGATGTTTTACCACAACTAGAATCACCAATCAAAAGAATATTTAGGCTATCCATTTTCACTAAGGTGCTTAACAAATTAATATATTCAGGGTCAATTACAAAATCCTTATATCTTTTAGGTTTATATTTCTTTAGGAATGGTTCGTTCATATGAAAGAAAATATAAATTTGTATTTAAGTGATACTTATCGGAGAGATTTTATCTTTGATTAATATATAACATGGGAAATACAGCAGCAAAAGTTCAAAGAGAGGGTGAACGTGTAGTTGGAAAAGTAGCTCACGGTGCCAAAAGTGTAGGCGACGATGTTAAAAGTAAAGTAACTGGTATGGTAGGAGGCCGCAAAAGACGTCATAAACGCGGCAAAACCAGACGTAAAAGTCGGGGAAAAAAGCGAACGCGTCGTCATCCACACAAGGGACAGCGCTCCAAAACCAGAAAAGGTCGTAAGGACTTTGTAACACACAAAGGCGACAAAGCTTACAACAGAAGTGGTCATAGACAATACAGGAAGCGCAGACCCTACAGTAAACGTAGACGCTAATTATATATTAATTTATATTTAGTTAATATATATAAATGGTATCAAAAAGAAGAACTCGTAGAAAAAGAGGTGGTTCGGGAGGAGATAAAACTACTCACGTGCAAGGACACAAATCATCCCCACTTGCCCCAGTTGGTAATGTGATTCGAATGATGTCAGATACGGTGGGAGGTTTAATTAAAGGTACGGGCGATGGTATTGCCAGTGCAATGGGTTCAAGCGATCCCAAAGGCGGTGATAAAACATCATCTTCCGATATACCTCAACCCCCTACTATTGACGCGTCCAAAGTACCCGATGATAGTAAAACTAGTGATAGCAGTCATAAAGGCGGAAGGCGCACTAAGAAAAGAAACAAACATACAAAGAGTAAAAGGCGCAAAAGGCTGAAAAAACATAAAAAACCAAAAGGAGCGAGTGCTCCTGATATAACGCCAATATCTCGCGAATGGGAGGTTAAAAATGATCCAGTACAAATTAATCAATTTGCAAATGACCCTACTATACCGGATCGTGAAAAATTTGATAAATTGGTTAATGAAATGAGAAACTCTGGATTAACAGATGGTTATTTTGTTATTGACTATAACTCTAGTCGATCGCCAGGTCACTATGGAAGATATCTAATTTCTTTTAGTGAAGACCGAGACGATAACTTATTACCTGATGCTACAATTTATACCGGTGGTTATGCTGACAATATTTCAGCTTATGAACTAGAACAATTGCGACGTGAAAATAGGAGACGCCAACGAGAAGCAGAAGCAGAAGCAGAGAGAAGAAGATTGGAGGAACTGGAAAGACAACGTGAATTAGAAAGAGAAATGGCAGAAGCGGAAGCAATGGATTTAACATTGCGTGAATTAAGAAATATGCGTAGAATGGAAAGGATTGCAAAAGAAGAAGAAAG
>JAAHTH010000656.1_pt2 | contig 13597 bp, 13 predicted proteins | sample 6116091 | NCBI WGS metagenome assembly JAAHTH01 (sample SAMN13939990, study PRJNA603662) | sponge metagenome | isolation source: marine sponge | host: Mycale hentscheli | place: New Zealand | collected 2006
ACTGGCCACACCGCTAGTCGTCATAGACTCGTCGATATCGCTGACGCCGACGCCTAACTCGGCGAGTCGTTTGCTCGCCTTCGACGAACCAATGACCGCCGAGAACTTTATAGAACACAAGCAAAACAAACGCGCCTCCGATTCCAACGGTAAAACCTTCGACACTTATGGGCTTTACTAATTCAACCGCAGTAGAAAAATATTGCAGAATTGCGCAGCCGATTAGCGTTCCACCAATGCCCATCAAGACCGTTGCGATCGCTCCCCCGGGGTCTCGGCCTGGCATCAATGCTTTTGCTATCAGCCCAACGACCGTGCCAAATCCAATCCAAGTCAAAGCCAGATTTGCGTACTCTGAAAGTTGCGCCAGGTCCATTCCCGTTCCTTTGTTAAACTGACTTTTCGCTTGAATGCTCGGTTTTACAATTCCGGGTTAACTTTAAGCATTGAACTCTAAACATTGAATTTAGACCCCCATGAATCCCTCATCCTCGGCTGAAGATCACGAATCAGATGTACCAGATTTTCAGCCTAATTCTCAAGAGCATTTGGGGCGTTGCCATTGGTAAAATGTGTCGAATTTCAATTTCCTCAGTTTGCCCGCCGCAAAGGATTGCTTTAGACTATGCTCGTTGGCGTTTCACTGAAGAAACCGTAGTTTTATCGGAGTGAGCTAAAGCATGTTTCCGACATTACGAGATGACATCGTTCGACTCACCCCGTTTTTAGCTGGATTGCTGCTCGCGTTGCCAACGATAGCAACTAAGCCATCCAGTGCACAAAACATTAACATTACCAATCCAATTACCAGACTGAACGAACGTAGTTACTCTCACTCTGGTATTAATTTTGGATTTGGATTTCCCGGCGGAAGCGGGCCTGGCTCTCGCGTTCAAGGTCTCGGGCCACGCGGAAACCTCACACCCTGGCTTGGCTTCCAATACGGAGGCAACCAAGCGTTCCCAATCTTTGGTGGGTATTCACCCAATGCGGGCGCTCGCTTAGACTTCAGCAAACGAGGCCCCAACGGAGGATTTTCGTTCGGAATCAACATGGCGAAAGGAAGCACTCGAACGTTATCATCCGTCGCCCCCAGTCTCACCGTCCAAAATGGATTTGGGGGAACACTGTACAGCGGTCAAACGAGGCCGTTTGTCACAGGCATGGTCCCGATTGTTGGGGGCTACCCCAGCGGCAGTTTTCAAACGGGTGGAATTGACAATGGTGTGACTCGTGCGCTCAATAGCGGGCAGCTCGACTTACGGCCAACCCGACGTGAAGAGACCTACACTCCTTCCGGTCCTGTTTCTTTCAGCGATGAAAACAGCTCAGCTATGACCGGAGACCTCAGCGTTGCCCAAATAAAGGTACAACGCGAAGAGCAAAAGCGGCAAATTGATCGCGAAATCAAGGCGCTGATTGTCGAAGCTAAAGATCTCGAAAAAGAGAATCGCCACGCCGAAGCAAGAGTTTGCTATGGGAAAGCCCTTCGGCTCACCAAGGACCCTTCTTTACAGTCGTTATTAAAACAAACTATTCTGGCCTCGCGGGCTCAATCGAAATTTGTGAAACAACGACATCCTTAAATGAGCTGGACGTTCCGCAGCAAACTAAAGTCCAGCGACCGTTCGTTGACTGAGGATTGCCCCGTTTTGCCCTCCCCTGTTTCGCCCCCTTAACTGGATTTAGATTCCAAGCAGATTCAAGCAACCCAATGAGCAACACTCCTACTTCACAATTCTCGCAAGCCCACTGCCTAGGAGAGGATCTTCCAACTGCACTTCCAAAGGCGGCATCTCAATTGAAGCTACCACCAGATCAAACCATCGATCTGCTGTTCGCTTTCGCGGCGGGATACAGTCCGGAAGAATTTGACCTGAATATGCCGTCGCTCCAAAAGTTAACCGGTGCTAAACACGTGGTTGGCTGCAGTTGTGAGGCGACTATTGGCGGCGGGCTCGAGTTTGAAAACGAAAAATCTCTCTCGCTCTGGGCAGCCTGTTTACCAAATTCGAAAATCACTCCTCTTCATTTGCAATTCACAAGATCGGGCGGCGAGTCGGCAATCACGGGCTGGCCGGATGATCTAACGCACCACTGGCCAGAAGATTGTTGCCTAATTGGGCTGAACGAACCGTTTGAGTTCCCCGTCGATTATCTTCTTGAACAATTCAATGAAGATCGGCCCGGGCTACCTATCATCGGCGGGATTGCAAGCGGGGCACAGGCACCCGGAATTTCCCGACTCTTGCTGGATGACCAATCGCTCGATTCCGGCTGGGTTGGGGTACGAATTTGCAACACGCCGCTACGTACCATTGTCTCCCAGGGATGTCGCACCATTGGTGACGCGATGGTCATCACGCAAGCTGAACGAAACATCATCCAACAGCTTGGCGGGAGACGAGCATTCGATATTCTGTCCGAGTTATTCCAAACACTCCCAACGCGTGAACAGCGGATCTTTCAGAGCGGGCTTCAAATCGGACGTGTAATTAACGAGTATCAGGATTCCTTTCAATACGGTGACTTTTTAATTCGCAACATTACCGGAGTCGATAAAGGACTCGGATCTATCTCGATCGGCGACTACGTACGTCCCGGTCAGACAATTCAATTTCATATTCGAGATCATGAATCAGCCTCTGCCGAGTTTTCCCAATTAGTAAAAACAGGAGCAGCAGACAGCATCCCCAAAGCAGCATTGCTATTTACTTGTAATGGTCGCGGCCTGAATCTGTTCCAAGATCCAAACCACGATGCCGCTTGCATTCAGGCGGTTGCCCCAATCCCGGTTGCTGGCTTTTTCGCTGCTGGCGAGATTGGACCAGTCGGCAACAAAAATTTCTTACATGGATTTACCGCTTCGGTTGTGCTATTTGATTAACACACTAATTAGTTTAAGACCTTTCATCGAAGCATCCACCAATTCTTCCATTTCACAAACCCTACCTTCAGAAACCATACCTTTTGCGGTTCCAAGTCTAACCTCGTTTCTTGTTTTTTCAGCGTTGATTTACCGTGAGCGACAGTATCAAACGCAACCTGATTACGACAATCAAGTTTTCACTTTCGATTGGCATTCTGTGGTATCTGTTCACAACCGCTCAGAATGACGATCAATTTGAGAAATTCCTTTCGCAACCTAAATATTGGGGTTGGGTTGGAATCGGTTTTGTTAGCTGCATTCTGGCAAATCTGATTTCGTTTTTAAGATGGCGAGTGATGGTACGCGCACTCGGTTTACCATTCACCTGTTTTGATGCCATTCGAATTGGCTTCATCGGTTCCTTCTTTGGATTATTTGCCTTTGGAATAATTGGCAGCGATACCCTGCGAGCTTTCTACGTTACCCGGCAGGTCAAAAACCGTATGCCCGAAGCGATCTGCTCAGTAGTCGCGGATCGAATTGTTGGTCTTATCACGATGTTCTCATTCGCGTCAGTCGCATTCATGATGCTCGACTTCGAGAACATTGCCTCCGCTCACCCGGGAAAGCTCCAAACATTGAATTATGCTTGCCGGATCGTTTTAGCGGTGACTCTCATTTGCCTGGCGGGAGTATTTAGCGTAATCCTTGCCCCGCAGGTGGCGAAAACCAGAACATTCGCATGGCTCCTGCGTTTACCCCGGATTGGCAATCTATTGAGAAAATTGTCCGATGTTGTACTAACTTATCGAAGCCAGCCTAAAGCAGTTTTATCCGCGGTTGCTATGAGCCTGCTTGTGAATCTCTGTTTTGTGATCTCGATCTACTCCCTGGCAATCGGCCTGACTAATTCTGCTCCAACGTTTCGAGACCATCTGCTTATCGAACCGATTTCCATGGTCGCTAATGCCGCACCGCTTCCTGGCGGCCTCGGGGGAATGGAGTTAGCACTTAAGTTTCTCTACGAAGCATTTTCATGTGAAACCGGCGTAATTGTAGGATTCGCATTCCGATTTTCCTTGCTTTGCGTCTCCGCTCTCGGTGCCATATTTTGGTTTCTAAACCGGAAAAAAGTTAACGAATCGTACCCCGCATCAAGTCACGATTCACGCGGCGAAATATCAAACTGACCTTGGTTAATTTGGGGTTTTGGGTAATTATGAAACGATGACGCGTGCCCAACCACTGAAAGACCATTCCGCACCTGAAGATATTTACGCACCCGCGAAGCGAATTTGGCTTCACGCATTATGGCTGACCGCACTCGGGTTCATCCTGCTCCCTTACGATTTTTCATTTTATGGGCATCAATTTGAAGATTCGATTCCAGGCGACCTAACCCGCGTCATCAGCCTTTCAGAAATTTTCGCTCACGGATTCGGAGTCGTTTTGACGGCCATCGCGATTTGGGTTTTGGCCGCGTCACACCGCCGGGCGATCCCCCGCGTTGTCATTTGTGCGCTTTGGCCCGCAATCAGCGTCCATTTGTTAAAATTACTTTTCGCTCGACGGCGTCCCCTCACCTACCTTCAAGCAGATGGCAACCCAAAATTTCCCGATTCAGTCGAGTCGACATGGCTTGGTTTTTTATCTGACGAACGCGTCAATTTTCCAACTTACGCCATCCAGTCATTCCCTTCGGCACATACTGCGACAGCTTGGGGGCTTGCAATTGGCTTAACGTGGCTCTTTCCACGTGGACGTTGGCTATTTTTCTCACTCGCCTTTCTCGCCTCAATCCAAAGAATCACCTCCATGTCGCATTGGCCAAGTGATGTCTGCTGGGGGGCAGCAATTGCTTTTTTAATGGCGGGAGCGGTTACGCAGAGCTGGGGCATTGGCTATCAGTTAAGTAAATTTGAAGGCAACAAGAATCCTGAGATAAGCCCGACAACAACTGTCTAACTTGAGCACTGCAAAAATAGCGGTTGTCTCGCCTTGGAAATTTGATGTGCTTGACCGCCTAGCCTAGAATTCATCGGTATCATTACAAATCATCGGACACTGCCCATGAACCTTGCTTGCTGCAACGAAGCCCCTTTTTTTTCCCCTCGCACGATAATCCACTACCTACTCTGTGGGGCGGTTTCGCTTCTGTTTGTCTCGCCGAACTTGTTTGCTGATGACTCCGAAACCGTTGCAACCGCGACGCGCAAGGTGAGTGACTTTCGTAAGGATTTAAAAGTCTTTATGAAACTTTCAAAATCTCAAGACCCTCAAACCGAACGAATTGCGGTTTACAATCTGTGCCAACTCCATCGCGAAATCACTGATTCACCGAAATTTGAGGAGAGCCTACAGCTTCAGGGAATGCGTGTTGTGATTGCGAAACGGCTCTCAACCTATTCAGGCGATTTTAAAAACAGCTTAAAACGTCTTGCCCGCGAGCAAAAGAAAACAACGGTAAAGAAAACCCCTGTTAATCGAGTGCTCGATGAACGACCTTCTGCAGTTTCAGAGGATTCGAATTCCAAACTGGCTCAACCGGGAAACCAGCCGGGAAACCAGCCGGTCAGCAAGGGTAACCGTCCGTCGACCGGACTTGCCTCACTAGAAAACTCTGCCGAAGAAGCTGAACTTGAAAACTCAATGTGGCTGTCCGCAATCTCCAGCTATGACTCGCTCAGCTGTGTGAGCGGAGGACCCGATCGAATCTTCTCGTTGATCGGAGGTCAGTTAGCTCCCCCTTGGGATCATGGACAGGATCTAGTCGATTTAATCACGACCGTAATCCATCCCAATTCATGGCGTAAAAACGGGGGGAATGCATCGATTCACTACTACCAACCTTCAAGAGTGTTGGTGCTCCACGCCTCTCTCCAAGGACAGCACGCAACCTCTAACTTACTTGAAAAACTGCGAGGCTCGACTCCAACTCAATTAAACGTCACAGGCGGACAGGGAAGTATTCGAAACTGAAACTCTCTCTGAGCCATCTGGAATATTTTACGGTTGCGGTTTTCCAGTTTTCTCTCCCCAAATCACCTCGTAGCGTCCTTGCGAATCGGCAGCGGCTCGTGCCATGCCTGCGGTGTTAAACCCCATGGCAATATTCCCATCCTTATCAACTGCGATAAGCCCGCCGTCGTTTTTATTGAGCCGCCTTCGCAAATTGTCATCGACGGCTTCCTGTAACGTAACGCCTTTATATTTCATTTGTGCAGATACATCGTAGGCGACCGCATTACGAATGTACTGCTCACCGATCCCGGTGGCAGACACACCGCAGGTAGCGTTGTCCGCATAAGTTCCAGCTCCAACTATCGGACTGTCTCCTATTCTTCCATACTTTTTATAAGTCATGCCCCCGGTTGTGGTCCCCGCAGCAATGTTCCCCTTTCCATCAAGTGCAACACATCCTACCGTTCCCATTTTCCAGCTAGAATCAAATTTCCCATCGCTGTTCCTCTCAAGCGCTGACGTTCGTGACTTCATCCGTACCTTATAACGCTCCCACGACTTTTTGGCTGCGGGCGTATCGAAATAATCCGTCGGCACTAACCCGACTCCCTGCTGCTTGGCAAACTCCTCGGCTCCGGCTCCTGCTAAAAGGACATGCCGGGTTTCACTCATTACCAGCCTCGCTAATGAGATTGGGTTTTTAACAGTCTTAACGCCAGCAACTGCACCGCACGCCTTCGTGCTCCCATCCATAATCGAAGCATCCAATTCGTGGCCCCCAGCGGCATTAAAAACAGCACCCTTGCCGGCATTGAACTGAGGATCATCCTCCAGAATTTTCAAAACCGATTCTACGGCATCCAGCGAAGTACCACCTGAAGACAAAACTTTGACGCCTTGGTCGAGTGCTTTTGTTAGAGATGCTTTTCTTTGCCTTACCTGGGCGGGAGATGCGTTCGCAGCAGAAGACCCCGCACCGCCATGAATGACAATGGAAAATTTATGCTCTTCCTGAAGCCACGCTCCTTCTGCGACGGCTTGCCTGTAAAGGAAGACCGAAGGGTAAACAAAAGCGAAAATCAATAGAAATCGAAAACAATGAAAACCCGTCATGCTAACTCCCAATGGCTCATTTCTCGTAACGTAAAACCTAACCCACCATCCAACTCTATTTCACGATTGACTCAGCAAACGCCCTCATTATTTTTCTCCAAACGCATAGAGTGCGTCAAAAGTCCGAATGAATATCTTTCCGTTTGAGATTGCCGGTGAGGACGTGATCTCCTCGCCCAGTTTGTTTCTGGCCAGAACTTCTAGCTCTTTCCCTGCTTTGATCACAAAGACCGTCCCTCGACGCCCGGCAAGATATATCTTTCCATTTACAGCAACCGGTGTCGCGCGCTGCTTGTCAGCAGACAAACGCTCACGGTAATAACGCTCTCCAGATCGAGCATCCACACAGGTAAGATCACCTTTCTCGCCCGCTAAATAAACCAAACCTTCGTAAATCACCGGGGTCGCCACATCCGGCGTTCCTTTGGGCAATTTCCAGTGCAGAGATTTGCGTTGCCCAGTTACATCCCCCTGAAGCGGCACACGCAAGCCCAAAACTGCTTTTCCTTTGGCTGTCGGAGCGACAATGATCCCATCCCCACAACTCGGTGATGAAACCAGACGCAAATAATTGTTGTACCCCTCGCCCTTTGGATTAAAACCGCCGCAACGCCAAATTTCCGAACCATCTTTGAGAGAGTGTCCAATTACATAATCAGCGCCATGAGTAATCAGAAACTCGTGTTTTCCATCTCGGTAGATAGTCGGCGATGCATAAGAATGTGTATTTTCAGAGACAGCGTCGGTTTTCCTTAAATGCACCCATATCTCATTCCCAGTTTTTGCGTCGAGTGCAATGACTTGTCCAACTGAGGTCGTTTTGGTGTCACGCATGTCTCCATGCATCAGCGCTAGGTATAAATTTCCGTTATCTAAAACCGGCGTCATCGACATACCAAACTGAATATTGAATTTCCCGTATTCCTTCTGCAAATCTTTTGTCCAAACTGGCTCACCTTCGACTGTAAAACACTGCAGCATACCATTCCCCATCATGGTCCAGACATGCTCTCCATCGGTACTCGGTGAGGGACTTGCGGCATTCGCACCATCGCGACTCTTGATATCATTTCCCTCGAGAAAGCGTTTCCACCTCTGCTTACCGTCCATTCCGATACAAACTAAGACTAATTCATCACCCTCCACACTCGTGGCAAAAACTCGATCACCACAAACAATGGGACTCGAACCCGCTGTCCCCGGCATGGGGAATCGCCAAAGCATCTGGTTCTCCTGATCAAATTCAACCGGAACCGCCGGGCCCTTGCTGACGCTTCGCAGATCGTTTCCGCGCCACTGCTTCCAATCGTCCGCACGACCAATGGACGCCGCAAAAAATCCAACTAAAAATACTGACAACCAACCGGGGCGACTTACGAAATCCCTTGAATTCATTGAGTCCTCGTTTATTTAATCTGATCAAATTGACGTGAACGAAACTGTAATATTGGGGGATTTGAAAACTCCCCCAACCGGCCAAACCTTGGCGGCACAGTCGTTTCGAAATAAAAGCCACTCTCAGTCTATCAGAAATTAGATTGAAATTCGTATTGGAGTTTGCTTCGCGAGAGAATCTAACTTAATTTGAACAGACATTCCTTTGTGCGACTCGACACAAATTAAAACTCGAACAACCTGCTTTCTTCGCACCGGTAAATCATGAAACGCAAGATCACCTCGGTCCCGCAACTTTACCGAAATGTTCGCCGTTGGACCGAGATCGTTTCGGTCATGAGTAAATACGGTTTGGCAGACTGGCTCAGTCGCTTTCATATCGATTTCCTAACAGATCGATTGAAAACTCAAGACGGTGCTGCCCAATCCCAATTAACGCATAATGCTCGAATTCGCATGACGCTCACTGAGCTTGGCCCGACATTCATCAAGTTTGGGCAACTTCTCAGCACGCGGCCTGATTTAATCGGCTTAGACCTCGCGTTTGAACTCGAAAAACTGCAATCCGATGCGCCCAAAGATCCATTCGAAACAACTAAACAGACTATTGAAAACGAACAAGGCCTTCCACTTGAAGACATCTTTATTGAATTCGAGGAGGAGCCGATTGCCTCCGCTTCAATCGGCCAGGTACATCGCGCCAAACTAGATCCACAACGCTTCGCATTTGCCTCCTCAGGGGATGAAGAGAATGCAGAATCCAACGAACCCCTCGACGTCGTAGTGAAAGTTCGCCACGCTGGAATTGACCGGATCGTTGAGACAGATCTCGACATTCTCTCTGGCTTGGCTCAACTCGCTGAAAAACTGGACGATTTTAAAAACTACCAGCCCATTGCTGTGGTTGAAGAAATGTCGCGCACCATGAAGCGGGAGCTTGATTTTGGGCGAGAAGAACGAAACCTGATTCAGTTTCGATCGCTCTTCGAAAATGACCAAACGGTTGTTATTCCCGAGCCGATTTCGGCACTTTGCTCCGCCCGCATGATCACAATGCAACATATTTCGGGAACCAGTATTCGAAAAATCAGCGAGAACTGTCCCGAGGGTGTCGAGCCCAGTTCTATCGCTCAGACTGGAGCGAATCTATATCTTAAAATGATCTTCCACCACGGATTTTTTCACGCCGACCCCCACCCTGGCAACATTATTATTCAGGATGATGGGACTATTGGATTGTTGGATTTCGGGATGGTGGGGAGAATTAGCGAGCAACTGAGAGAAGATATCGAAGCCATGCTGGTTGCAATCGTCAATCAAGACGTCTCGATGCTCTCAACCCTCATCAAACGCATCGGTCGGTGCCCCAGCAATTTAAACGAATCTGCATTTTCGAACGAAGTCGCGGATTTCGTTGGACAATATTCGACTCAAATTCTTTCACAGTTTGATATGAGCGGCGCATTGAATGATTTCATGTCTTTGGTCAGACGATTTGAAATCACCCTTCCTGGCGAAGTCTCATTGCTTATTAAAGTGCTCGTCTCCCTAGAAGGAACCGGTCGGCAATTAAATCCTGATTTCAGCTTGATGGAAATCATGAAACCGTTCCAGCGAATGCTGCTGTTAAAACGCCTCTCACCGACGCGTCAAGCAAAAAAGATGCGACGGTTCTACATGGAAGTTGAACAACTTGTTGATCAATTACCAAAACGAATTTCAAACATTCTCGAGCAAGTCCAATCGGGGCAGTTCGACGTCAAACTCGATCACCGGAGACTTGGTCCAACGGCAAATCGCCTGGTAATGGGCTTGATGACGAGCGCTTTGTTTCTTGGCTCATCGCTGATGCTAAGCTACAAAGTGCCACCACTGCTGTTTCCAAACGAAGGCCCATTGGGATCTCACGATCTGTCAATTTTGGGGCTCGCAGGATGCTTCGCAAGCATCATGATGGGCTTCCGACTAACATGGGCTATCAGAAAATCGGGCAATCTGGATCAAGCCGATTAGCGGTCCAGGATCTGCACTGACAATCTGCAGTGCTCCCAATTATTCCCCAGAAATCGGACAGGAAGATTGACCGAGATTGGAATTTTAGAAATCGTTAGCTTGCCGAACTAAGCAACATTTTTTAGTTGCCATTCTTCATCAATTTCTTCTTGAAGCTCAAGCGATGCCTCTTCCTCGAGTTTTCGCGCGTCGGTAACTTCCTGGATCGCGGCTTCGATTCGTTCGTTTAAACTGTCCAATTCGTTGATAACATCATCTTGTCGTCGCATCATATCGGCTACCAGTTCGTAACCGGTCAGTGCCGGTCGCTCTTCTTCAACGATCACGACTGCTTCATCTGCAGTTGATTCTACGAAGCTGTCAATGCTTTCAGGGGAATGAAAATTAAGTTCAACCGCTTCGTTTGACATCGCGTAATTCCATCCGGTAAAAGCTAAGCGTGGAGTCCTTGAACGGCTCCCCAAGATTTTAAAAGCCACTTCTCAAATCTCGTGAAATCAAAGCGTGAAAGGCTCGTCCTCGGTAGTGAATTCATCGGAAGAAGCGATTCGAGCCCCCCGTCTTTTGATATGACCGACTGGTCGTAACGACTGGGCAAAAAATAACATTGACGGGAAGAGCCCGAAAATTTCAGAACCCAGACGAATCGATTTCGATAATTTTCCGCAATTTATCGGAAAAAACCGCTGTTTATCAAATTGGCTATAGACAGATCTTCGAAAATGCCGGTAAACTCTTGAGTTTGCGTGACATTTCCGCAATAGATGGCCGATGAGCGCTGTGTAGGTACCCGCATGGATACCTTAGGCCCCAATTAATTATAAAAGGACGACGGTGAATTTGATGGTTGGTTTGGAGAAAAAATGGTAAAGCTGCTGGTACGTGACAAAGAATCCATTCAGGAAGCTGTCCGAAGATTCAGAAAACTAGTCGAACGTAGTGGGATCAAGAAGGAAATGCGTCGACGGGAATATTACGAAAAACCCAGTGAGACCAATCGTCGCGCGCGTCTACGTGCCGAAAGACGATCCAAGCGAAACCGCATGCTGGCGAAACGCTAAGTGAGCTCATCGATATTGAAATTATAGAAGCCAAGGCTTATGTCTTGGCTTTTTTCGTGCGCTGAATCGAGCCCGCCAGACATCTTGAGACTGACTAAGATTGATATCTGTGGAAACGTGGAGAACCGTTCAACTTCCGAACTGTATTTAGATTACGTACTCAGCAGATCGACTCGACTTTGAGAAGTTCGGTTCGCGTAAATTACCCATCGGAGCTGGAACAGTGCTTCTCTCATGGGTTTCCGTACGAATATCCATTGGCTTTGCCTCTGTTGGCTTTGCCTCTGGTAACGGCAGACTGGCTTTGGCCCCGTGGCGTTCGAAATACAAGAATAAAATCGAGCACTGCCGTTGGGAAAGAAGCCCGCACTTTACGATCAACTTTCGCAATGGCTGACATTTTTCCTGCTGAAATTGCAAGATCTGATCAGCTTCCAGGCGGTTCAGGAAATCGAGCTCCATCGCGGACTGGATAAACGTCTTTTCAGCATCGAGCTCGATCTCGTTCAGCACTTGAGCGACCTGCTTGATTGTCAGGATGTTCTTCCGCAAGCTGATGGAAGGCAATGACATGGTTGATTCTTGTTGAATCTTCACGAGTCCACAGAATTGCTCTGGCGAGATAACTCGCTGCTCGACCAGATAAATTCCAAATTTGAGGCTCATGCCGATGCCCGATGGCTACGTTTTAATTACTAAAAGACGCTGTATTGTGTTTTTCGGTGCAGAAGCCTGCCCATCTTAAACATGGCTCCCCTGCACGATTAACTCGCTAGATTGAGCATAACCCAACGCGAAAACCCTCATTTGGGGCACCAAGGCGAGCTCTTCTGAGAGAGCTTAGCCCAAGACTGAGAAACTTTAACGATTAATAAAATATTTTTGTTTAGAGTGAACTCCCCGCTTCTCATGAACGCTTCACTAGAGGCTCTTAATGGCGGAAGCCCCCCCCAAGATACAAGGGCAGCAGAACCACTGTCTCCAATTTCTTACCCCAGTAAGACGATCCAAGATTATTCAGAAAAACTCTGCTTCGCCGAAGCCATTTATGAAGTAAGTTTTCCAAGTCCAACCATTTGTTTCTAGCAATTAACGATCAGACCCAAAAGCAACCTAGGCATGTCAAACCCCGCTCCAACTCAAAGAAAACAAAACTATATCGATGCACAAGTTCAAGGGGCACTTCTCAAGCGAATCTGCCTGCACTGGGCTATCTTCTTTGCTGTCGCTGCGTTTTCAGTCATTGTGCTTCAAACCTTGCTTGGCGATCCAGGGCTCACCATTTTTCAACGCCTAAAAAAAGAAACCGGGGAGTTCCTCATTATCGGAATAGTGATGATCTCAATGTTCCCCGCCTTCATGCTCGATACCATTCGTTTCAGTAACCGGTTTGTAGGTCCTATCGTTCGCCTCAAATCCCATCTTCGACAACTGAGTGATGGTCAGGTACAAAACTGCCAATTTAGAAATGACGATTTCTGGACAGACATGGCTGACGAATTCAACGGCGCGGCAGCCTTCGTCGAAGCACAGCAAAAAGAAATCGCTCAGCTTCGCGCAAAACTAGCAGCTAAAGACTCTAAAAGTTTTGTCGGCGACAACTGATCAGCTAGACGGAAGATTTCGTTCAAACAGTGGAAGCATTTTCGCAGCAAATCGGCTGTTTTAAAAAAACATTTCCAATGCAAGATCCTCCTGCGGCAAGACGTCGTTTCTCAGGGAAGTTCCAAAAACTGGAAATCTTCTATTACTCCGAGGTCTTGTTCCGCCCCCTTCGACTCATAAAACCAGAGCAAAACAAGAAATTTTTGGCAACCACGGCAGAATAGAAGCCGAAAACTGTCGGTGAAATCCACGTTTTTTTTACGAAACAACCATTGCCCCCTGTCCAGAGACTTCCACAAAACTCTTCTAGGTTAGACTTTTGGAGAATCTTGTCTAAGATGAAGTTTGTCTTCCCCTCCTTGCTGCCATTCGGCAACACGACATTGAAAAACTCTTCCTAAAATTGAATGCTAATTGTGCGATTTCTCTCACTCAGTCTCTTGCTCTGCATAAGTCTTTGGATGAATCCGTTTTCGCTTATCGCCGACGAATACGTAATAAACAGCGAAACCAGCACGATACATTTGGTTGGCGACTTCACTTGCTCTAACTGTCCGGCTCCCTCGAAATCGTCGCTGGA
>JAAHTH010002595.1_pt1 | contig 13586 bp, 12 predicted proteins | sample 6116091 | NCBI WGS metagenome assembly JAAHTH01 (sample SAMN13939990, study PRJNA603662) | sponge metagenome | isolation source: marine sponge | host: Mycale hentscheli | place: New Zealand | collected 2006
CTTAAAAAATGGCACTAAAAATAAAGCACTAAAAAAAAGGAACTAAAAATTGAACTTGATTAAATTATAATAAAAGTAATTAAGTAAAAGAATGCCCAGACCTCGCAAAAAGCGTATTAAAACAAATCGCTTAAAATCTAAACAAAACAACAAGAAATCGTCCTATAAACAAATAGCTAATATAACAAAAGGTTTTTCCAAATTGCATTGGGGGAAATGTTTATTTCCAGACTATAGAGAATTATCTGGACCAAAAGTGTCTCGAAAAAGAATAAATCGCGCCAAAATTATAGTAAAATACATATTAGAACAAGAAAGCAACAGGATTATAAAAGCATTTGAAAATTTTGCCAAAAAGAAATATTACAATCAGAATCCGACCATAATTGTTGATTTAAAAAGTGCTGTTTCAATGGTTGAAAATACTACATTGTATACCGATGATGAATGTTTATACGGATACAGCGATGGTTATAGTGTTTATGTATCTGCAATTAAAATGTCAAATGAAGCTCTGGTGGGTACAATATTACATGAATCATTGCATAATATAGGAACAATTAATGGTAAAGACATTTGCGAAAAAGATGAGCATACTATTATGAAAAGCTTGGGTGAACAGTTGGATTACTAAAAAAATTGAAATGATAATAGTGATTAGTTTTAATCATATTAAACAGATCAGGATACAATAAGTCAACAATGGCAGCACTTACAGTCAATATTCTCAGCAACTCTGAACAACAGGCCGATTTTCGAAAAATGTCCAAAATGGATAGCCACGTTTTACAAAATGGGCAATCGTCTCAAGACGTGGCAGGATGGGGTTCGACGCCAGATTTTGATTATTTGGTGGTGAGCGATGGACACGGAGGAGGCCCAAGAAAACATGTTTTGAGAGAATTTATTAAAATGTTGGATTGGGATAACATATTCCAAGTGAGCGATTGGTATAAAAATGATATAGATTCAGGAGGAACTTATATAAGTCCACTTTTCCAGTCATTGCATAGCGGACTGGATGCCTTCTCAGATCAGTATAATACGAAGCAGGGGTGTACGCTGTCGGTTGTATTGATTTACAAAGATCGATTCGAGTGTTTTACTATTGGAGACTCTACTATTAAAATCTGGGAGAAGGATTCATCGTCTGGTTGGAAAAGAATCGCAGAAACTGTCGATCATGATCTTCACTTTCTAGAAGATGTGGAAAAATTGGAGCAGCGACGCCGTGAGGATGCTATGTTTACAAGAATCGGTTGGGAAAAGAATAGTTGCTTAATTCCACACGGTATATTGAAAAAAAATATTTGGAGAATGAAGCCAATTGATTCTACGACAATGACCATGGAACCAAGTGCATACTTTTATTTTGACGACACGTCTAGTTTGAATATGACGCGTTCACTAGGCCATTATCCAACGCGATTCCTTAAAAAAAGTGCCGATGAACAAAATCATAAGTTATCGTTAGCAGAACAGTCACTTACAAAATTGGTTATTCCAAAAGAGGAGGGTAAAAAATATATTGCTTTGGTTGGTACCGATGGCGTATGGGACGTTACTGCGCTTGATAAGGAAGCTACATATATCGATATGATTGCAAACGGCGCGACAGCAGAAACCATAGTTACAGAAGTTAAAAAAAGTTGGTGTCAATCGTGGGACTACATCTTTGAAGGAACATCGAAGGGACAAACACGTATTCCAGCGGATAATCATGACGACATTGGGTGCGCCATAGCTGTTATCGACTAAATGTTCATCTAAGTATAATGTGATAATATGTAATAGAAAAAATATAAAACTAATTTTTTTTCAAATTATCTTAATAAGGATTATAAAGACAATTTGGCAACTTATAATAAATGTTGATAGATCTTGTAATAGGAGGATTATCTGGTGTAATTTCTAGAACGCTTACGGCTCCATTAGAATTATATAAAATTCAACGACAAAATGCATTCATACCGAATTCTACTATTCGTGATGTTTTAAAAAAAGAAGGGTTGCGATATTTATGGAAGGGAAATGCTACTAATTGTGTTAGGGTATTTCCTCAAACGGCAATAAATTATGGTGTTTTCGAATTCACCAAAAAACATATATTTTCTAGTATAGAGAATGAACAAATTAAAAATTTATTTGCTGGAAGTATGGGAGGAGGCGTATCGATAATATTAACATATCCTTTAGAAACAATTAGATCACGTTTGACATTACAAACGTGTAATTCTCATTATAGAGGTTTATTAGATGCGTGTCGTTCTATACCTATGACTGATATGTATAAAGGTTTACGGATGAGTGTTTTAGGTTTTGCGCCTTTTACTGCTTTAAGTTTTTCAACATATTTTACTTATCGCGAATATCTGGAAAATAATACTAATTGGAATAAAGATATCATAAAGGTAGTCGGTGGTGGAATGGCTGGTACAACTGCGGTAACTATTACTTACCCTAGTGATTTAATTAGAAGGAGGTTACAGCTGCAAAATTTCGATAAGAGCGTTCCAAAATATAATGGTATAATTGATTGTGTTAAAAAAATTGTTGCTAATGAAGGTGTTATTGGTTTATATAGAGGATTACCGGCTAGTTATATTAAATTATTCCCAACAATAGGTATTCAGTTCTTAGCCATGGAGAGATTAAATGAGTGTTTCAAGTAAATATAGTTTAAATATTTTTGCACAGTTTATATATATGAGTGATTATTGGAAATTAAATATTAAGGATTATACCATCAGCGAATTAAATGATATATTTAATATTAAAGAACCTTACACTCTAGAACATATTGTGAATGCAGACAATGATCTTGTGGAAAAAATAAATACTGATAGTAGCATTGATAATAGTAAGAAAACACAAATATTAACATTTTTAAATCAAGCAAAAGAAAAGCTAATCGGTGCTCATAAAAAAAAAATGGCAATGTTGAAGAAAACGGATATCCATCCAGAAAATGGTCATATGGTCCAACACGATAGACGTGTAAATAGTTACATTAAAGGAGGTGGGATACCTTTAAATTTGAAGGGTGTACCCAAGCCGGTATACAAGAAAGTATTGGCTTTAAATTCCAAATTTAGAGAAAATTATTATGGAAGTTTATCAACAGATTATTTAACAAATTTACCGACTAAACTAAAGGAAGTTGTTAGTATGGAATTAACTGGTTTTGAATTTCCAAATACTTATTTTCAAATATCAAAATCATTGGGTAATAATTACTTTTGGTTAGGTTGGCAAAAAAATAGTCCTTTATTATTAAATTGGTATTATATTGGTATTCCTGATGGCACATACAAAAGAGGGACAATGCAAGATATGATTAACACACAAATTCAAAAAGCCACTGGAAAAGGAGCTGAGGAATGCCCACAGTGTAGCATAGATGTTCCATCTCTAAGAACTATTTTTGCTTTGCCTATTACTAGCTCTAATCCCGCAGCTTTTTTACAATTAGCATTTAATAGAACACGTGGTCCAACTTCAGAAGGTAATAGTTATACAATTACAGATTCTTCGCAAAATAATTTTGCTCCACCAGAAATTTCTAATCAATATGGTAATATAGCACAAAATTTCGGATGGGTTTTAGGGTTTAGAATGGCAGAATATAAAGCCTCAACTTCTTATGTTTCTGAGGGAGTGTATGATTCATGGGGAACAAAATATTTATATGTCATTGTGAATGATTTTAATAAAAATTTTTCAAATTTAGTAGAACCTATTTATAATTCATCTTTGGGTAGAGATAATATATTAGCGCGTATTTCATTAGCACCATTATTATCTACTATTTCCGAAGGAACGTCTTTAGCTGATCAGTTCAATCCGGGTGATTTTGTTAGAAATTATTCAGGTCCCGTTGATATAGAAAAATTACATATTAGCATCACAGATGAATTTGGTAGAGTTATTAATTTAAACAATATGGATATGTCACTGGCTTTAACCTTTGTTTGTTTGTATAATTAAATTATTTATATGCATATATCATATAAATAATGCCTCGGTATCAAAATCTAAAAGATAGCATGAATCCATATACTAATAATAAACCTGTACTTAGTTCTAGTGATCGTCTTAAAGATAAACGCGATAAAACAATATACAAAACACAAAAAACTAGGTTTCAAAAAACTAAAAACGGTAATAATAAATCCATAAAAAATAATGTAAATTTTTATAATAATGGTAAAGTTCGCAGTACGAATAGTTATAAAATGAATATGCAATTATCACGAGGTGCTGTTTTATGTGATGATTGTGATAAAAATGGTATTTTATGTACGAATGTTTTTACAAAAAACAATTTAGCTAAAATAAATATGGGTAATTCTCAGCTCTCAACATTAAATTTAGGTACTGGTTTAAAATGTAACGTTTTACAAGGCGAGCGCCCCCAAGTTAATACAACAAATCTTATAATATCAGATGTCTCTGGTACATGGGGTAGTTCTAGTGACCCAAAAGAAGAAGCCACACCCTTTACATATACTCCTTATGGTTATGCTGCTAATTTATTTACTATACCTAGAAACTTAAATGGAAATGGCATTTTAGTTGATGTAAGTAATGTTCTTTTTAATCAGGACGACGGTTGTATTATTTCAAGAAAACCAAATTTTTTAAAATATACGTTTATTAAAACTTTTATTATTTATGAAGGGCCTTTATCAAAAAATGCATCTGGATCAGCGTGGTATGAAACATCTAATGTAAATCAAGGAATCTTAAATCAATATTGCATATTTGGTTTTCAAGAAGGATGGGACCAAAAAGAACCCGCAACTACAGGACAAATTGCTCGAATATGTCATATTGGACAACAAAAGATTAATGATTCTACTAACACACCACTTACAGTCGATACATTTAAAGTATTTATTGAATTAAATTATTACGTTCCAAATAGTATTTTATGGCAAGGCGTAATTGGTCCATCAAATATAAGTTCACAACCTATATTTCGACCTAACGGGGTTTCTGAATTTACAGTTAAAAAAATATCGCCGAATAATAACATTTTATGCAATCAACAACAAATATTAATTACGTCAAAATGGGCTGCAAAATATGATGCATCTATAACGCCGTCAAACGATAGAGGCAGAGGTATACAAATAAAGGTATTAGTTGATCAAAATCAAATTAGTAACTGTAGTACATCCCAAGTTCGAAAAAATAGAACCAAGCAAAATTATTTATCTTGTATAGAAAATAAAACAAAATTTATTCAATTCAATAAATGATTTATATTCTAATTATTTAATATATGAATCCTTTTCAAAGATCTAATCCTTTATTAAATTCAAGTGACAGAACAAGAAATCAAAAAAGTAAATATATTTATGCTGCAACAAAAAATGAATTTCAAACAAAAAGAAAATGCAAAAATAGAAATACAAGATTATACAAAAATGGAAAGATTAGAAGCACAGTAAGCTATGATATTAAAAAAAGTTTATCTGAAGGAAACATTATGTGTAATAATTGTGATCAACAAATGAATAAATGCGGAACCTTATTTAAGAACAAAGAAGAAATCATCAATATGTATAATAATTCTTACTCTGAACTTAACGGTGGTGGTGTAATAAAACCAAAGGTTGTATTTAGTTTGGATCCCTTTCCCGAAATTTCCGCACTCTCTATAGACCAATCAAATTCTAATGTGATAATAACATCAGATGTTAGTGGTAATTGGAATTCTAGTCCATATAAAACGGATATTTCTATGTGTAGCTCTTCTCTAATTTGCCCATATGGATATATTGATAATCTAATTAATATTCCTAGAAATTTAGATGGTAGTGGTATTTTAATTGATCCGCATAATGTTTTATTCACAAGTTCGGATTGTATCACAAACGATTATCTTTCTATTTCTAAAATTAAAACAACTATTGTGATGAAAGGTACAATAGATTTATCTTGGAATTATCCTATTCCTAATGCAGGTATTTCATTTGAATCTGCTGATAGTTGTGAAGATCCATCATACAATACTTTTGTAAATCGTTACGTCCAATTAATTATAGACGACAGTTGGCCCCAACTGAACACAGTTAGAGGAGTTTTTTATGGTATTGTTAAAAAAATATGCTGTTTAAACGAAATAGACGGTATACCTTGGATGGAGATTCATATTGAAGTAATAAATATAGGAAATTTAAATGATTTTAATTCCTTAATTTCAAAAAAACCAATTTATAGAGGTGTAAATTGGAAAACAACACCAACGATTCTCCCTCCATTTATCTTTTCTGGATTAGCGAGTGGTCCTTTTAAATGGTCAACTAATAAACCCTGGGTGCTTGTATTTTATAGAGAAAATAAAGATCTAACAACCGCAAATAATGTTGTGAAATCAGTAACAGTTTCAGGTTTTTATAGCGATATAAATGTATATCAAGGAGCTTGTAATAATAATCTTACACAAACCAACTCTACAAAAAGAACTTATATGTCTTGTTTAGAAAATCAAACAAAAACAATAAATTTTGCTATAACACCAAATCTTGTTAATAACAATTAAAATCTTAATTTATATTATCTTTTTAATATAAGTTATGTCTGATAGAGATATTCCATTAAGAGGTATGAATCCGTTTGATAACAATAGGCCTAATTTAACAGCAAGTGAAAGAATTAGAAATAAACGTGATGCAACTATTTATCAATCTCAAAAACAACGATTTCAACAATCAAAAAGCAGATATGGAAATAAAAATGTTAAATACTATAAAAATGGAACAATTAAATCTATGAAAAGTTATAAATTGCAACAAAGTTTAGCAAGAGGTAATGTTTTATGTAATGATTGCAATGATAAAGGTTTGCTTTGTGCTACCGTATCCAATAAAGACCAATTAGGTACAATTTATATGGGAAACAATAATGTATCGGAATTTTGGGGTGGATCCAGTCTTACTATTTTGAATTCATCGACACAAAAATTGGGGTCTCTCTCGGTTATTTTATCAGATGTTAGTGGTACATGGGATACGACATCTTCATCCAATGACATATCAAAAAACACTATGGGTAAACCATATGGGTATGTTACAAACAATTTTAAAATACCTCGAAATTTAGATGGAAGTGGTATTATAATTGATCCATCAGATGTTTTGTTTCCTAATGAACTATGTGATCCATTTAGATATTTACAGCATAGTTATTTAAAAACAAATATTAAAGTAACCGCAGTTGTACCTCTTATTGGAGTTTCGGGTGATTCATTTATGATTCCTAGTTCATGTTATGATAGTTCTTATAATAATCTAATTGATAAATTTATTTATTTTTTAACACCTAGTGCTGTGAGAGAAAAATCTATTACAGGAAAAATTAAAGCTTTGTGTTGTAAACAAGAAATTTCTAGTTATTTTGATTATGATGCAAACGTTGTTCGCTCCGGGACTTTTGGAGTATTTGATATGTATATTGAGTTATTATCATTAGAGTTTACTAGACTTGCTTTTTATTTAAATGAAAAGGGGAAATATAAACCGAATTTTGGTTGGGAATGGCCTCCAAATATAATGACATTAACGGAGACTTCGGGTGTTCAAGGACCCCTTATTTTTGTGCCATTTATACCATCAATTCTACCGATAAATGTTAATATATATATTAATATGATAGAATCTATCTCATTGTTACAAGGAACTATTCCCTCTTATCTGAATCAAACAAAATATAATATGACAAAACAATCGTATTTATCTTGTTTAGAAAATAAAACTCGTAAAATTAATTTTACGCAACAGAAACCTTTACTACCTATTAAAAGATCATATTGTAGTCCTAGTCCTTATGCTGGATTGGCTTGTCCAGATTTTTTCTCACCTATCACATATAGCATTACTGATATTTCTGGAACAGAAGCATTTCCAGTATGGAATTCATTAAATGATGGTAAATATTTAAAATTTGAGGTTAGTTCCAATACAACCACCACTTGGGAGTTTAATATTACAAATCTTCAAATACCTTGCGATAGAAAATTAAGAATAGATTATTTAGTTGTTGGTGGTGGGGGTAGTGGTGGAACATTTAACCTACCGTCTGGTGCCGTTCTCCAGGATGCAGGTGGAACAACAGGCGGCGGCGGTGGCGGAGAAGTTATAACTGGTTCAAAGACTATAGATTCTTCAGGAAGTATCAGCGTGGGAATAACCGTTGGTGCGGGTTCTCCTGGTACGACAATAGGGAGCGGCTTTACCTATGCTGATCGAAGAACGAAGGATGCTTCAAATTCTATTTTAACTATTGATGGATTTTCAATAGATGCTTCCGGTGGATATAATGGTGATTTTGCAACTTATCCAACTGGCCTGTCGGGCCCGTGTATTTTTCTTGGTGCTACAGCGGGTGGTGATAGTGCAGATGTTTCTGGTGGTTATATAATAGACCCTAGTAGTAGTACTCCGGTAAATGGTGGTAGTTTAGGGTGTCCGCCTGGAGGGGGCCTCCCACCGCCAGGATATCAAGTATACGGAAGTGGAGGCGGTGCTGGTGGAGGAGATAATAGTGGTAATACAAACGGAAATTTGATGTCCACGACTGGGACGGCAACAATGGTTGGTTGTTGTGAATTGCTCAGTAATGGTGGTGATGGAGGAGATGGAAGAGCTAGCACAATTACAGGTAATCCAGAACACTATGGGGGAGGTGGTGGCGGTGGTTGTAGTCAAGGTATATTGAATGAAGCACCAGTTTTATCGGCGGGTAAGGGTGGAGCAGGCGGAGGTGGTGATGGAGCAGAGTCCACATGGTCCAACCTTTCAATACGAGGATCTCCCGCCACTTACTATGGTGGTGGTGGTGGAGGAAGTGTATATTTCAACCCCGATACATCCGTCCCTGGAGGCGGTGGTAGAGCTGGTGTAGTCATACTGAAATTTTACAATCACTCTGTTTAAATGAAAACTACTTGTAGATAAAATATCATTAAACTATAATGGGAGGCGGAATTTTACCTGTAGCAAGACATAATGGGACCTATTATTTACTTTTTTCACGAGAAAGACTTATTCACAGCAGAGATAGAGACCGCGGTAAATGGAGTGATTTTGGCGGGTCACGTGAAGGAAAAGAATCACAATATCAAACAGCAGTTAGGGAAGGTGTAGAAGAATCTAGTGGAATTTTAGGTACACAAAGAGACGTGCGTAATTTAATTAAACACCATTTAGTGGGAAAAATACCTGATAAAGCATATAGTATTTGGGTTGTTGAAGTTGAATATAATCCAGATATTATTGGTATTTTTAGAAATCATTTTAAAGATGCTCTTAAAAATAATTTAGAAATGGTTAAAAAACATAACGGTCTTTTTGAAAAAGATAAATTAGAATGGATTAAATTATCAAGCTTACCGAGAAAAAAACACTTGTTTCGACCTTGGTATAAACGATTTATTCCACGCATTATTCATCTTTTAAAATAATTATTTACATGTTGGACCTGCAAAAATCATAAAGAAACAAAAGAACGGGAACAAAAACAAAGCCAATATAAGAAGTTTATAAGGAATAAAAATGAAATAACTGAAACAGCGAAAACATTTGTCTTCTTCCTGTCTTTCTTCTAGTAATATCTTGTTTTCTTCATAAGAAACAAATATATTATCATAAATATATTCTGCTGAACCAGGAACATATTGGAAATATAACTCTTCAAACTCGTTATCTAATACCATCAAAAACTCCATAGCCAGTGAATTTAAAATCATATTTTGAATATCTTCTTCTACAAATACAACCCATATATTGGCACCATATACTACTAATGTAAATGCGAATTCTTGGAATGTATCAAGAATAGATGTAAAACTATTTACTTTATTCATTTTTTTAAGACTGATACTATTAGTAATGTTATCCCATAGAAAAAAACTTCTTACAAAATAAATAATAGAAATGCCACTAATCATCATTTTATTTTCAATTGTATCGGTATTTCCGCATATAGTACCATTAAAACTCTTAACTTCATCTGCTACCAAAGCACTATATAGTAGCCATTGTCCTATAAATACTAATATAGGCAAAGCCAATAGTAGAGAGAAAATATGAGAACAATAAATTTTGTTATTTTCTTTTAGTTCTTGATTTTTATAACCGTGTTTTACATGATATTTAAACAAACTAAACATGCCAAAAGACGGTGATGCTTTAACAATTTCTTTTTTTTCATCTGGAGTAATTTCTCCTTCATCTTTTATTGGCGAACTGAATCCAGGAGAAATTTTTCTGGCATGTTCTCCACCTAATAACAAATGGTCAATCATTTTTAATTTAAAGCTTTTACAAACTAAGGGAAACGCCTCGCAAATATTCATCCAATATGATTTTTTCTCAATTACTTTTTTATCTCTTCCAGCCCGCATATCAACCTTTCCCTCTTCAACTTCTCTAGAATACGAATTGCTAGGGATACGAACTATCATTTAGAATACTAATTTAATTACTTATTAAGTTATTTTGAAATATGTTTAACAGGTAAATAGCATTGTTATCGGATAATTGTTTGTATTAAATTTTTAGGTGGTGGCTTTATATATAAAGAACGGTTATATTGTTGGTCACTCCAATAGGGACCATACATAGAATCAACTTTACTATTATACCAAAAGTGTTGAATATGGTTATGTTTACAAAATTGACTAAATTGGGTTTCAGAATTAAATGTTTCTATAGTCCCTATATCAAAATCTCCGTAACAATCAAGAATTTTATCAAATTTTTTCATTACGTGTCTTTTACCAATCCAAACCTGATTTGGATTTAATGTCCAAACATAATTTTTATTATTTATATGTTCCAGAGCTTCTTCCGCTGAATTAAAAGATTTTGTTTTCATTTTACATACATAACCATATCTATCTGTAATACCTCTATTGTTTTCAATCATTGTTTTATTACCAAGATTCATTATGTAGTCGGCAGTTACTTCTTTTAAATTCTTAGGGACTTTTGTAAAAAAGGCTTTAATATTCAATGGTTGTGCGATTAATATATCCAATCTACTACGAATAATAATATCAAATTTTATATTATTAGCTTCTTCATATTCATACATCATCTTAAAACAATTCATTACATCATAGTATTCAATTAATGTACCACTATTCAACAAATAAGATTGCTTCAATCCAACCTGTGAAAATTTATTTGGTTGTAGTGCTGATTTTGTTTTAATTAAGGTATTATATATTTCATTAATTTCTTTTGGTCTATTTTTATAGCATTTAACAGTGCAATTTTTAAAAGCTTTTTCTAGTTGTTTTTCATATAACTCGGTTTGACAAATAATAAATGTGTAGGCATTATTGGGTTCAATTAAATTCTGTTCTATAAATTTAGAAGTTAAATCAAATGACCTGTATAAACCTGTTAAAAGTAATGCTACTTTCATTGAAATATAATCATTACTATTTTTAATATTTAGTTGCCGTAAATTATGATAAAATTAATAAGAATTATATTTAATGTCTATCAGAACAATCAATTTAGCCACTTATAAGCAATCATTTAATGTTTCTCTCCAAAACAAAAACAAATTTGGTGAAGTTAACACTGATTTTTCTTTAGTGACAAAAATTCTTAACTTAATCCCTATTCATAAATTTAAAAACCCAAAACTTAAATGGCTGGATCCATGTTGTGGATGTGGTTATTTCTCTATAGTTCTGTATAAACTACTCTTTAATCATCTTCCTATCGAAGATGAAGAAGAAAAACATAACCATATCATTACCAACATGTTATATATGATTGAAATTAATGAAGAACATATTCCGGGTTTAAAAGAGATATTTGGAGAGAATGCAAATATTAAATGCGATAATTTTTTAGAAACAACTGGCAGTTATGATATGATTATAGGAAATCCGCCTTTTAATTGCAATGGAGCAATAAAGGTTCCTACAAATAAAACCATAAGTAAAAAAGGCGATGGTATATCTATTTGGCAATTATTTATCAAACATTCTCTCCAATTACTCAAAAAAGGAACTGGTTATTTAACATTCATTACTCCCTCAATTTGGATGAAAGCGGACCATGCTATGTTTGAATTTATGGTCCAATACAATATCAAAAAAATACATACTATGACAAATACTGAAACAAATAAGGTGTTTCATGGCCAAGCACAAACTCCCACGTGTTATTTTACTACGGTTAAAATGAAAACACACAAATTTCCAATACATAGACCTATTCCTATTTATGATAAAGCTGTAAATAAATACGTTAAATGTGAAACATTTGTTAATCAACGGTTCATTTCCCTTCCATTATATGCACAATCAGTAATTCAACGATTACTTTATCTTACTGAAATATACGGTAATTTAAAGGTAATTAAAACAAGTATGCGACCTGATTACAAGGGGCTTTCGGTTAAAAAAGAAAAAGATCAAGAACATCAATTTTCAAATGTTTCTACGTGTAAACTTAATAATCTACAACCTGAATTAGTAATAAATTATTCAAATAAAGAATGTGTATATGCAAATCAACCCAAATTAATACTTGCTCATAAAATGTATGGGTTTCCTTACTATGATGTTAGCGGAACATATGGAATTTCAAATCGGGACAATTATGTAATACTAAATAGAACACCAGAAGACTTTTGTAAAATACGCGATTTCTTATCTACAAAATTAGCACTATATGTATTTGAAGCCACAAGATATCGTATGAAATATCTTGAAAAATACATTTTTGATATAATTCCTGATATTACAGAAATACCAGATTTTCCTACTATAATAACAGACAAAACCTTAAATAAATTTTTTAATTTCAACAAGAAAGAAGAGGTGGCCATCCAAAACCATACCAAGAAAGCATATAAAAAGATAAATTGAAATTCATATAGTACCTTTTTAAGAAGGAAAAATGGTAGATAAAGATGAACGATTTTACATCGCAACAACTAGATTTACAAATTATACTTACAATGAAAACTTAGAATGGAGAGAACGTTTTAAATGGAAAGGTTGTGTTTATGGTCTCAATAAAAAAATGCCTTTAACAATTCCTCATTTAGCTATGGTTTATGTAATAGAAATGAATAATGATCAAAATAAGATAATGGGTATAGGTTTGGTTAGAAATTATATAAATCCAAAATACAAAATATGTATTTATAAATCAGATACAAATTACAATAGATATATTTATAATAGCGCATATAGAAAAGATCGTGGTGAAATTAATAAAAAAATGTTAGAAGCATTAGAGTTAATTTTATTTAAAGGATATGGTCATTATAAAAGAGGACAAGGAATAACTGCGATTCCTTGGAAAAGATTCGGAAAAAGTGGTACTGAGATGTATTGGTTATTTCAACGTTTATTTGAATAATTTACACCATTATAATTGTATCTGGAACAACTGTAAATACTTCTTCGATATCACTAATATTTTTGTATTTTCTACTCACAGTTCTAAAATGTTGGTCTATCATCCCTACACTTTGGCTGTAAATTGTACTTATTCTTGCTAAGTTTTTATTAGCATAAATCCTTACCTTATGACAGCGTTCTAAAT
>JAAHTH010002597.1_pt1 | contig 13575 bp, 12 predicted proteins | sample 6116091 | NCBI WGS metagenome assembly JAAHTH01 (sample SAMN13939990, study PRJNA603662) | sponge metagenome | isolation source: marine sponge | host: Mycale hentscheli | place: New Zealand | collected 2006
AAAAACGATCAGTATCAAGATTATTTTGTTGTTAACAATAACTATTATGTTCAAGGTATAGGCATGACTTATTTTAACATTAATCAAGATGATAATGAATTACTGCGTGATGTAGAAGATGGTGACTGGAAAGTAGAGTTCCGATGGTGGATTATCGGTGAAGAAGAAACCTGTTGCGAGATGACTGAGTTTGTTACCGTAGACGAGATTCCTGACACCGTTCCTTGTGATGCTGACATAGATAACTTACAAATAAGTGTCGTTGATGATTCCGTTTCGGTTATATTTTACATCGCTCAGCACGAAGGCACAGATTGTAGTAACTGGGATATTGAGATAGAGTTACTACCTCAAGATACAGGTATTGATTCTCTACTACATGAACATGGTATTAGTGCCAGCAGCAATTATTATTCCCATACCTTTAATGAAGTTGGTAATGCTGTGTGGAAGGCTAACGTGGTTATCTTACAAAACGAAAACTGTGATCAATATTGTGACATCGCTGATGAAGAAACTGATTGGATAACTGTATCTTACTCTGACGAACCAGATGAACCGTGCGATGTAGAAATTATTAATCATTATCGTGGTCATGTGGCTGAGGATGCGGAACAGGATGCTATTTTAGTGGCCTTCCGTGTAGTCCCTACTGACAGTTGTGATGGCGTAGAAATAGATTTAGAACTTTTCCAAAACGGCTACGAAGCCAACTACTCCACTTACTTTTCCATAGATGGTTCTGAGGCCGAAGATTTTACCCATACCTTTGATGGAGTTGCTATTGGTAACAGTTGGACACCCCGAGTCACGGCTTACGATAATAAAGATGATAGTCAAATAGAACAAATCCTCATGTGGGGTATTGATGTCGTCGAACCCGAGCCTGAAATCTGTGAGATAAATCTATTTGATATTCAAATAGGCACCAACAGCACTCATGCTTCGGTAGCCTTTGATTTAGACTGTGGGACTGATACCAACGATCTCGACGGCTATAACGTGACGGTGCAATTCTTAGTCTATGATATTAACTCCAGTAATTCCAGTGCCCCACCGTTACTTTACACTCAAACGGTGTGTTATATTCAAGGCTATGAGGACGATGTGAGATATATGACTCTAACTAACTTCACTCACGACAACCTTACTAAATATGATTTCTATTGGTATGCTACATGGACTGACGGCAACGGTGTGCAACAAACCATAGAACAAAAATGGTTAGACCGAGAACTAAACCCATAGGTGATTAAATGAGAGATGTAAAAACTGTAAACAATGAAGCCATAGTAATAGGTGCCAGTATTTTTGTTGTAGGAAGTGTGCTGATGTTCCTTCCGCTACCTGATAGTATTAAACAACACCCTGCGTGGCCGTTTGTAGGCACATTTATTGCAGGATACAGCACACATTGGATCTTTGAATTGATTGGTGGGAATAAATACTATTGTGATAATTTTGAGGTGTAATCATGGCGAGAATAGATTGGGATATAAGAGTTACTTTTAACAACATTATGGTAGCGTTAGTTTCGCTTCCTTTAATCTTAGTATTCATGGTTTTATCATATCAATTGATTACTACGGCTTTTGTCAATCCTGAAGTTAGAGAAGATATTGAAGCCTATATCGCTGTTTTGGGTATCCTGTCTGGGCCTGCATACATGGCTATCTCTCGTTTCTTTGACCGATGGAATGCCGAGGAAGAGGAACATATTGAAGCCTTGCGTAGACAACATAAAACCGAGAATGATTTACGTCGGTCTCAAGGCAGACTACAAGAAGAGGATGAACCTATAATTATTCCAGAACCAGACGAAGATCCTTTACAAACTAAACTATTCTAATGATTCTCGGATAGATTGTTTCCATGCCATTTGCTCGGCAATCTGAGAAGCCAGTTCACGGTGTTCCTCGTATTCTTCATATTTAGCGTTCTGCATTTCTTGGCGTTCTTGAGTTTTCTCATGCCATAAACAAAAATCAGATTCCATAGGCAAGTCAGCCCAGTCGTCATCATTACCTTCAGGCCATTCATGTATTCTACCATGCCATTCCACTCCTGCATCTAAGCGATACAATCGTTTACACATTTCCACAGGTTCTACATTCCACAAGCGTTCCATGTGATAAATCTCACCAGTTTTTACACTCTCAAAAATAGCCTTGACATCAATATCACTTAGTTGTTCAGAATAACAATTAAATCTACATACATTTACCTTTGTGACTCCCGCCCCGGCAAGTATATCTTCTACTTCTAACACCAGATTCTCGGCAGGTAGTTCATCAGCATCTAATTGAAAAATCCATTGATACCGATCTAATAATCTAACTCGCTTATCTAATTCATTACGCATTTTAGAATAATCACCATCAAAAGCGTATTCACTGTGTTCCACAGAGGCATCAACGAGGTAGTTTTTAACAGCCTCGGGACTATTGACATCACACATTACATAAATAGGCTTATCGTGCCGTTGTAGACGCTCTACAGTGGCTTGTAAGTATTCTACTTCGTCATAGACTATAATAGCCCAGACTAACATTCTAACCACCTTATTCTTGCATCTCTTGAGCACGGTCGCTCAATAGCAGGAGAGCAGAAGCCCACAAACCTACAAAGATACCCAAATCATGACTATGAAGGGCATAGATAGCAATAGAACCTACAATAGAGGCAAGGCTGGCCATCAAACCAATCTTTTTCCAGTTCATTGGGATCCCTCCACATGAGCCACGATACGAGCAATCAAATCAGCCTTACGACCCTTGGTAGGCAAACCGAGTTCATTTAGGCGTTCCCTTAGTCCACTAACAGTCAAATCTTCAAGGTCGTCCAAAGCCACATCAAGTTCTTCTTTGACTTCTGCCACGGATTCTTCCACACTGTCTTTAATGGCTTCGGCTGCACCTTCAAGGTCGCCTTCAGCAAGAGCATCTTCAGCAGCGTCGGCAGCATCTTCTACAGCCTCTTCTACTTTAGTAATAACATCTTCTACAGCATCATCAATCTTTTCTTCCAAAGAATCAGGAATATCTACTCCAGTCAAATCTTCAAGGTCGTCAACTAAATCTCCAACCTTATCAGCAATCTTACTGACGGCATTCTTTCTGTTATTCTGCCACCAATTGGCGGCATATCCGGCGGCTGCACCTGCAAGGGCACAAATAGCGTTTGTTACTACGGGGTCCATGAACTTCATTACTGAAATTACCTATATATAACTTTGCGCTTACATAGATATAGGTATTACCCTGATGTGTTAATTATGGTTGTAAAACATCTATCTACCACTGGAAAAAATTGTAAATGTGGTAAACCCATTGATAGTTGTAGTGATACTGCTGAAGATGATTATTGTAGTCTTTACTGCCATAGATTCTATACCGAGGGTCACAAAAAGATTCCTATGTCTGATTCCAAACATCATAAAAACCATCCGATGAAATACCCACCAATTTCACAAAGTTGTGATATGTGTGGCACTGATTTTGATTTGGGATATAATGATGCCAGCGGTCGTAATCGTTCTCGTTTCTGTAGTCGTGAATGTTACTTTGAATTAATTGGTTCACGTCGTCACGCTAAAAAGAAGTGGATTATTCTACGGATTTTAGATCAACGAGGTCCACTTACCTCTGGAGAGTTAGGTAAAATTATGGATAAGTTTGATACTAAAGGTAATGCTCGGGTGATTGGTTCTACCATGCGTCCATGGATTGCTAAAGGATGGGTAGACCGTTATGAAGTAGGTGCTACTACCGATACTGGTAAAAAACTACAATTATATGAGTTAGTTTACGACGGACCTATTGGTCAAATGATACATCCTGATTATACTGCTAAGATATAAATAGGTGGTTACACTACTCCTATATGCTGCCTTGGTCGGTGAGATGCTTCGCAACTCAGGGGAAAGACTGACCTTCCAGTGGGCTTGGACGCACCACTGGGGGCAGCACCCTATTCTCATCCTAATTTAAAGTAGTCTAATTTCTTCCAGAATGCTTCGCCTAATTCGTTTAAACACGGCGAACAATAATGAAATGCCAGATACTCAGTGTATCCATTTTTACGAGTTCCCTTGATAAAACCCATGGGACTAATCTTGCTTTCCCAGTGTGCTACTTTACCACAAATCTCGCAGGTTTTTCCTTTGGTTTGTTTCGGCATTAGAGTTCCCATAATACTATGGGCGTTACTACTATTTTTATTTATGCCCTTCTTGCATCATTCTTTACTAAGATCGTATCGTAGGTTCAACTTCTTAGGACCTGAACTCGGATAAGTGCTAAGACCATTTCTTCGCAAAAACATAACTTGGAAATCACCTTCGGCAGTTCTCTTACTGGTTGGCAACCCCGGATTTAATCTGCGTTTCAACACCCAGTCAGTTTTACCACTGCGAACATCATCAATACCCATCTTAATTTTATTCATATCTTTATCCATGTGAACATCATAACGTTCCAACATATCTTCTAAAACAGTGAGTTTCATATTGGCCCCTGCAGAACCCCTACCACTACTGGCAGCATCGGCAGCGACAGTAGCATTTCCTAAGAACTTAGTTGCCAATCTTAAATTGGTAATTTTAGGTGTCATCATTTCTTTCTTGACTAAATCTACAATTGCTTTTTTGTATTTTCCAATTAGATTTTTACCTGTGAGAGTAGAAGGAAAACTATTGAAATCAATTTGCCACCAAATGTCAGCATAATTAGGATCTGATTGTGCGGCTTTGGATTTTGGCCCTATTTGTGTGGCCTTTCCTTGAATAGCATCATTCAAACCATATATGTATCCGTATACTACGAGTGAGTTTTCGGATAGTGGAGTAAAGTTAGTTTCCCATTTTCCAATTGCATTTTTCTTTAGAATCGGATAATATCGCTTACCAGATACAGTATCAACAGGCATTCTTTGATACCTCATTTTCCTGACAGTAGTGTGTAACTCCTTGGCAGCACGAGTGGCACTCATCCCTTTCCCCAGAGGCCGTGGTTGCATCAACAACATCATTTGCTCACGAAGTTCTTTGGGTGGCAGGACGATACGATACTGCCCTCCCTTATGTCTTTTGATTTTTATCCCATTCTTTTGGAAGTAAGATTTCAGGGTGCGAGCCGTAGTTCCCACTGCTTTAGCAGTAGCACCTAACGAAGTATTACTATCACGCATCATAGTATATGCACGACGACACCTTCTAATAGTCACGGGACGCATAATATCACTACTCTCTACCATCTATTTATACTTCTCTACAAGTCAGGATTGATTTCGATCATAGGGTCTCCATCCAAGGTTCCCTCTACTAAGAAGTTAGAAGCAATCAATTCATCTACCTTTTGCATAGTTATAGGAGTGCCATTCTCTTTCAGTGTCTTGATTAGGTGCACCTTGGATTCATACTGTCTGCCATCAGACAACCGTTCCACGGTGCTCATTAAGTGCATCTGTTCAGCATTTAAATCACTCAAGTCCATTCCCATAGGCACTAAGTTAGTTACCAAGGTTTCTAAACTGTGTAAAAATAATTTCTTAGCCAAAGTTAAGTGCACAATACCTACTTTAGCATCGCCTCGCAACCGAGCAACTCCTTTAGAGAGGTTGATAAACTGTTGGAACTTACGATTTTCTTTAGCAGAACGTCGTAGAAATACTAACTCAAAGTTCTTATGGGCTTTAATATCGTTATTATAAATATCTATGATGTGTTGTTTACAGTTCAGAATATCAGGTTCAATACGACTCACATAACGAAGATACTCACGGAAGAAACTCCGCCATACCTTTAACTTATGTTTTGATTCAGCACTATCTAAGGTTCCACTCATAGCATCTAAGATTTTAGATTCTACAAACTCATCAGCACCCTCATCGGTTAAACTCATTTGACAATACATCAGGCTCATACGACTTATCATCTGATAAGTATATTCTTTGAATACATTTAGCATGGCTATTTTAGCCATAGGATCTGGTTCTTCACCTTTTTTGGGTGGCTGATAATCTTTATCAGGATTACCCCAGAAACTCATATTAAGAATGGCATCACGTTTAACATCGACTTGACCTTTCTGCATAGTATAATATCCATTGGCTAACATATTCATTAGTTCACCAAAGACATCTGCACCCCATGTTTGAAACTCGGATACGGCCATACGCTCATTATTCATTTTACCTATGAGTCCCAATTCCACGGAATTAAGATCCTCCCCGGACATAGCACCAAACAAACCGGGAATAGTGCACAGTTTACCAGTAGAAGCAATACCACAAGGCACTAAAGGTTGAATAACATTCTCAATCAAGTGGTCTTTTCCTTCACCCATACTGGTGATAACAGCCATGTGTATCATGTCCTGTTTCTTAAAAGGACTTAAACAACTAAGCATCACTGCAGATTTAATAGGATTCTCGGCATAAACGTGTCGCCATAAAGTAGAATCATCCATCATTATTTCCATAGGATTAGACCCATGCTTTCTGCATAACTGCACAAAGCCTTCAAATTGTTCATCAGTTAATTGACTTTTCTTACCATCTTCCAAAGGTTGCACAGCATTGACTCGGAACACCTTTTCTTTGTTATGAAGAATAAAGTTTCCACAGACTCGAACAGCCAGACCTTTAGCCATAGAATCAGTTAACAACAATAACACATCGGTTAAATCGTTGCTACTAAAAGCATTCAAGTCAGAACCGTCGCCATTGTGTGCGATGCACTGGATAGCATATTGTCCATCAGAGATAGTAAACTCTATGGCGGATTCATCACTATTGGCTCGTTTCCCACGATTAAGTGGACCGTCTTCAATCTTGATAACGACTCCGCTTCCTACTTCATACTCATGACTAATCTTTGTCTTGTAGACAGCAGCCACGGAAGAGTTTTGGTCAAGAAACTGGTTCACACAATTTTCAGCATAATTGAAAAGTGTTTCTGAAACCATTATCACACCAACCTATCATGGTATTACCACCTATGTATAGATTCCGATAGTTCCGCCCGAGACGATCGAGTGGACGCAGGATACCGCCTCAATTACACGACATTACACCCGAAAGGATGCACTTACCGCTTTTAACCTCAACCAGAAAGGAAGTGGAAAACCAATTGAGTAGTGGAACCATGTAGCCACAGATGTGCTAAATATCTTCACAAACCTTGCTATCACCCAAGAGGGGTCAAGTATAGGTCATTAGAGGACACACACCTGTGGCTGGAATCAATAGCCTTACGGCCAAGGGGTTCTTACCAATGGAGGTAGCCTTACTTACTCTTCAGCAGGTGGGGCTTGGTCTTCGTGGTAGTCAGGCAAGTCATCACGGCTAACTGCGCCACGACCGATTGCGTTGAAGGATTTGTAGAAACGACCGGGGTTCTTCTGAGATTCTTCCTTTTGCTTTAGGAAGTCACATAGGACTGGAAGGTTGTAGTTCTTCTTTTCACCATCTTCTGTGGTTTCAATAGTTACGATTTCGTTGTTCTTGACGAAACGGTCCCAATCTTGGATTTCGTAGGATTGGAGGTAGATCTTTTCACGGCGACCTGTATCCATGTTGACCATACGAACCACTACGGAGTCTGCACCGAGAGGGCTTGTTCCGTGGTTGAAAGAGAGGATAGCGTAGTTGCGGTAGATTTGACCGAACTCTGGCTTAAGGATGTCATAGGTTGCCCCACGACGACCAGTTCCAGTTCGTGCTGGACGGGTCTCTTCCAATTCATTCATAAATGCTGCGATTTCATCTGCGTTGTTATTACTCATTTTTTTTCACCTTGTTTTTTGTGGCCCACTTGTTGGGGCTAATAAAGAGTGGTTGTCATCACCCTTATATACCTTAACAATATCATAAACAAACCATAGAAATACCAAAACTTAAATAGCGAGCCATGACTAATAATAACTATGGTGAAATACTTATGGTTAGATCCGACCACTGGAGATACAGCCGTTAGAGCCAATCAACCCGCAGGTTGGTCCCACGTCTATTATTATCAAATAGAGAGCACCCTTATAGTATCTACTATTGCTTCTATTCGTCAATATGTGGAATCGGCCCCTAATTACAGTATCCCTCCTTCTGGTATTATAGGTAATAAGATAAATCTAACTCTCACTGCGAGTGAACCCACTATTCAGTATTGGGCAGGTGTTTTAGGTAACTGTCCTCTCATTAAAGTAACTACTGGCATGGGCATGTTGATTCTAACTTACGATACTAATAAATATACTTCTAACGACCAAAAGGTTTTCGTTGATGATAATGCTAATATGCAAACACCCCACGGTCCAGTATCAGCCCCCGGCAGTTCTGGTAGTGGCGGAGGTATGTCCCCTATGCCACCCGCAGGAGGCGGTGGAGGCGGAGGCGGCGGCGGAGGCGGCGGTGGTGGCGGTCAACCACAACCACAAGAAGGAGGCGGAGGCCCACCATCAAGTCCATTACCATTCCCAAGCACAGGTGGAGAAGGAATCCCGGGATTAACTCCTGAAAAGGGCAACGACCAAGCCGGATTCGGACAACCATCAGGTGAAGGAGGTTCAGGTTCTGGAGAAGGTCAAGGCGAAGGCCAAGGATCTGGTTCTGGAGAAGGTGGACAAGGAGAAGGCTCTTCAACCTCTGGGGAAAGTGGAGAGGGTGGCTCTGGTGGCAGTGGCGAAGGCCAAGGTCAAGGAGAATCCAGCGGTCAAGGCTCGGGCGAAGGTTCAGGCCAAGGCGAAGGTTCTGGAGAAGGTGGACAGGGCGAAGGCTCTGGAAGCGGTGAAGGTTCAGGCCAAGGCGAAGGAAGCGGTAGTGGCGAGGGTCAAGGCGAAGGCCAAGGCTCAGGCGAAGGCTCCGGAAGCGGCGAAGGCGGTGAAGGTGGGGAATCAGGTTCTGGTGAGGGTCAAGGCGAAGGCCAAGGCTCAGGCGAAAGCGGAGAAACTGGTGGAGAGGGTGGACAACCCTCTGAAGGTCAAGCACCCGAAGATAACTCTGCTAACTCTATGGAAGATATGACTGGCAACTTGCCACAGACTCAACAAGACAAAGAACAAGAACAGGCTCGTGATGCTGCTCGTGACCAAGCACAAAAAGACCATGAAAAGCAATCCGACTCACGCTCACAAGAATGTGGTGACCTTTCTGATTTAGCAAAACAAGAAGCCCAAGATGGTAATTATAATGAGGCTATGGATGCTTTAGATGATTGTTGCCAGACTGGAAATCCTAACAACCCTCGTGATAATGGTAGTATGGAATCTGCTAAAGAAGCAGTCCGTGATGCCATAAATGATTCTGAGTTAACTAACGATCAGAAGCAAGCAGCCAATGAACAAATTGATAATATGCAAAAAGGCCCTGCAGCCAGTGAATCACAACAATCTTCGACTCAAGCCAAGAATGATGCTCAAGAAGCCAACTCACAAGCCTCGCAAGATAATGCTGAGGGTGCTAACGATGCCATGGAGAATGCTATTGATAATCTTAATAATGCTATTGATACTGCCGACAATCGTGAAGACTGGGCTTCCATTAAAGACGCTGCTGAAGCCGGTCGTCAGGCTGCCGAAGTTATGCAAGACGATGACACTGCCGATGCGATGAATGATATTGCTATGGCTGCTGACCAAGAACTTAACGAGCAAAAGTGGGGTATTATAGATAAAGATACTGGTGAGTTCATCTCTGATGCAGGTCAACCCCTACAATTTGATTCCAAGGCTGAGGCTCAACAAGTAGTAGATGAAACCTTGAGTGACCAAAACGTGGAAGTCTCTCCTTTAGGTAATCCTATTGATGAAGCCATGACTCAAGCCGATATGGGCGATTTAGACCAATCTCGTGAAGATATTAAAGAAGCCTTTGAAGAAGCCTATGAGGAGGAACTCCAACGTTTAGAAAATCTACTCACTATTTGCACCATTGTTAATCTGGATGGTAATTATGCTAAATCAGAATGGCCAGAACTTTATGAATCAGTATCCACATGGTTGGAATTGGGTGGCGACCCGAATGTCATGATGCAAATGATGTCCGGTCAAGAACCCGAACACAAACGCACCGATAGAGTTAAGGTTACTGATTATTTAGGACTCTACAAGAATCCAGTAGTTATTGATTATCCCGATCCTAATGATATGGATAATTGGCAACCTGTAGGTGTCGGCCAGCAAACTTCTAAAGGTGAAACTGTGAAGCCATGGTTATCTCCTTCGTTTGATGTCGGTAGCATAGTCACTGTTTCTCAAGATTTCGGCACAGATTATGTAGTTGTTATTCCTCCACAGGATAGTAATACTTTAGTAGGTGCTCTTTTGATACCTAAATTAACTTTAGATTGTTATCAACCTGAGCCTGAGTCTACTACGCAAGGGCAGTTTAGTCCTTCTGATACCATAGATACATCTATTACGGCAGCAGAACGAGCCAAAGAAACAGAACGACAAAAGGCTAAGCAACGTTCTTTAAGCCAATCTTTGAGCACTGACCGTCGTTTAGAAACCCGAGTAGATTTGTTGTCTGGTGAAGTTAAACAGTTTACTGGTCAGCAATTAGCAGCCGGTGAAGCCGGATTTACTTTCGTGAAAACACGACTTATTAAGATGGGTAAAGAGATTTATCCTGTAGCCCTCCCCGGTGTTATAGACTATTGTGATTCTAAACAGATTGCCTATACCATTACTGAATCCAGTGCTGCTGGATTCCCGCTTAAAATAGAAGTATCTGCTCGTCTAAAGCCTTTGGTTCAACAGATGGGCCAACCATTAAAGTTAAGTAGTGGAACAACTAACGATAAGGTGGTGATCTCATACAGGTAATGACGAATCAAAGTATGCCTCTTTGGAAAAAGGAGTTCAGTAAGTTTACAGACCGTTCTCTTCGTGAAATGAAGAAATACGCTGATAACACTAATGAAGAACGTGAGTGGATGTGTTATGTCTACGATGATAACGGTGTTTACGAGTTGGGTGGTGTTTCTTATGGAGAAGAATCGGCCATCAAGGTTTCGCCTCAAAGCAAGGGTGCTCAAGACGCTTTAATGCGTGGTTTAGATAATCAACTTTGGACTATTCATGGTCACCCACTTAAAGATGGTAAGATTTACACCGGTCGCCAATATTTCTCTTCTACAGACATTTGTCGTGAGTTCGTAGATTCTCGAACTAATAATAAATATATTGTGCAGTTCTTGGTTTACCCTCATCAACAGATCCAAAAAGGACCTGATGGTAAGCCCACTGGAAAGAAAGTGATTCACAATCGTGTTCGCACTTTAGTTTTCCCTGACACTCAAACCATAGTTTCGGCTATGCGTGATTCCAACCCCGGCGTAGACCCTTATGCTATTACGGCAGAATCTGGTCAGAACAAACAAGTTCCTGATGGAAACGGTGGTTTAACACTTCGTAACGATTCAGGAGTAGATTGGTTTAAGTTCCAAGAAGCCTTGGGACGCTACGGCATGATGGGAATTATGGATTTAGAAGGTCCTTCTCTGGGTGCTGAAGGTTACAGTCCTAATCAGTTAAACATATTCACTGGTGCGGGTGCTCTCGGTATTCTTGCCGTTCTGGGTGGTTTGTGGTATGCCAATTCCAACAAACAAAAGATTATTGAGGTTATTGATGACTTCAAGAGTTTTCCAGAACATTAGGTGATTACAAGTGACGCTAACTCTTGATATGATTGGAGACTATATCTCCAGTGGTGCTACAGGTTGGGTGTTTGAACACGCTCAAGAACCTGATAAAGTTATCAAGATTATGAAAGCCTTTCCTCGTGTGGGAGATAGTTATTTAGATGCTTTCCAATATAATACTTATTTACAAGACCGACACATTGTAAGATATAATCCTGCTCACAATGATTACGACCACGACTGGTCAGTAGGTATGTTATGGCGACCCATGTCTGCTAAAATGCAGATGTATATGTTTGACGAACTTATGAACACCCAACGATCTGGTCAGAAACTACCGACGGGTTTAGTAAAGTTATATGATTCTGTGCAAACCTTCTTGCCATTAGGATTTACTAAAGACATTCATGATGAAATCGCTACTCAAAACCAAGACCATGCTGAAGCGTGGGAAGATAACTTCTTGAGTATTAGAGGTCCGGGACATCGAAATGCTTATTTGGTATCCATGGAGAAACTCAATATCCAATCGACTCCAATGCCAAAGCGTCCACGGAAAGAAGTGTTTAAAGAAGTGGCTACTTATTTATGGGATAATCTTAATTTAGTAACTCGTGATACAGCGACTGCTGGTAATTATGGTTACCGTAATAATAACGAATTAGTAATTTTTGATCCTATTGTATCACCACTACCATATGTGGACGAGTGGAGACCTACTTTGGCTCCCAATAATGTTTTTGACCGTTTAAGATATAATTATTTTAGTTACTTGTTTACTAATGAACCGTTTCCAGTTGAATCCACAGCAGAAGCCAGCAGTGTAAATCGTTTAATAAAAAAGATTGACAAAGAATTAACTAACAATACTTTTACTACGATTGAGCGTGAAGCAGAAACCTTTAATGTAGAAGGATTTCCGGGTTCCGAGATAGAAGGAGTAGAGATTAGTGATTGGTCAGTTAGAGATTTAATGTATTCTAATGCTGTTACAGGTAATTTCTTAGAAGACCAAGCCAAGTTTAATTACGGTCTCAATGCTGAATCTATGTATCATCGTGATTCTATTTACGAAGTTTATTTACGAATGCCGAATGGCAAGGAAGAGATTTTATCCCGACAAGATAATTTTAATTTGGCTTTAGCACAAATGTGTGGCTTAATTTTAGGGAATAAAGTTGTTTACGAGATTGGTATCTATGGTCCACGTTTAGCGGATCCGTATTATAGTAAAGATTTGTTAGTGCGACATAAATATGGTGAGTTTACAGGTAATGACCCTGATGCCGTGCGTATGGCAAGGGATAACTGTCTGCAACCCAAAGGTTTTGATTCTGGATTCCAAGAAGAGTTTGAAGCACCTGCTCCAAAACAGACTAAAGTTAAGTTTCCTCGGACTAAAGCAGATAAAATTGTTACCAAAGTGGAAAACCACCTTCGTCCCATGGTAGACAAGATGATGGCTTGTGGGTCTTACCGTCGTGGTGCACAGATGATTGGAGACATTGATTTCGTTATTATTCCTAAAGAGGGTTACACTCTTCCTAATATGTTGCCACCCAATGAAGGTGTTAATTGGGTTGGAGAAAACAAAGCCCAAGTAATTATAGATGGTGAAAAAGTAGACTTCAAGGTCACCACCCCGGCGGCTTGGGGTGCTACCATCTTGTATTTCACAGGACCTGCCGATTTTAACATTAAATATAGATGGATGGCGAAACGCAAGGGACTTAAGTTAAGTGAGTATGGATTATTCGATCGTAATACTGACCAATACTTAGCAGGTGCTACTGAAGCAGATATATTTACGGCCTTGGGTAGACCCTACAAAGACCCAGCCCAAAGACAAGGCTTCTCTAAATCTAAAAAGAAGACTACCAAAAAGGCAGAAGAGGTAGAAATGCTTTTGCACCCTTATCATACGCCAGACTCAC
>JAAHTH010001076.1_pt1 | contig 13573 bp, 13 predicted proteins | sample 6116091 | NCBI WGS metagenome assembly JAAHTH01 (sample SAMN13939990, study PRJNA603662) | sponge metagenome | isolation source: marine sponge | host: Mycale hentscheli | place: New Zealand | collected 2006
ATTATATCTAGTAAAAATACTATGCCAAATTGTTATGATGTAATTATGAAAAATGTTGACTACACAGTAGGAAAGATTATTGAATACGTTTTGCATGAAGATTTCTTCATAAACAAAAATAAAGATAATGTATCTGTTATAAATTATGTAGGGTATATTAAAGAACACCCACATGACGATGATACTCTTTTACGTATAAGTTTCACAAACAATATTGAATCTACAGAAACTATTAACAGTTTAATGGAACATGCATCTGATGTAGGAATCACATTATTAAACTCTATTCGTGATATTTAACTCAAAATATAATAAATAAAATTTATTAATATATAATTTTTATTTATTCACTTACCGGTATCTCAGTTTTATCCTTAATAATATCTATGGTATTTCTTCGATGAGGATAATTTATTGCATGCATCAATTTGGCAGGATGTAAATTATTTACATATTTTATTACTTCGCCTTTTGTTATATATCCACCTATACTTCTCAAGTTATCAATGTATAGTTTGTGTAATTCATACATATGTGGTTTGAATTGGTACGCAAATTCTTTTAAAGGTTTCATTTTTTTTATATAACACTCAATATAATTTGTAAATAACTGATTCGTCCATCTATGTAATTCAAATCTTAATTTACTAAATTCACTTACATATTCTGGATAATAGTCAAGAAATTCTCTTACTTTTCCACTCTGACGTAAGTTGTAATATTGATATTGCATTTTTGGTGAATTTCCTTTTAATTTTTTCACCTGTTCATACGAAGGCTTTCTTAATTTACATCTAGCACCCGTATTTTTATTGTATATTTGTATTCCGACATTGGTATATGGTATATCCATTCTAGAGTATTTTTGATATAAATTTTCCCATTCTAACTTTTCAGGTAATTCAGCATTTACCAGTGGTTTAATTATATCACCATATATATCCAAATTGTTACTCTCAGTATCAGTATTTATAAACCATTTATTTTTATCTGTTACTTCATACACTTCACAATCTTTATAAAAATATACATTTGTTAATACTAATTCTCTCGTTTTATGAGGAACAACTATTCTATTATCAGGGTGCCGCAAAACAAATGAGTAAGAAAAATTTTCATCCAACATATTAAATTCTAATCCTGAATAATTCATAGCTTCTAAAAACATCATTCGAAATGTTTTAGGTGCATCCTTGAAATATTTATATCTACCACCAATACCCCCTCTTGTTGCTATCTCCCAATCACCTACATTTTTATCCCAAAATAGATTACACATAGTACCTTCTTCAAAAATTGTAACATCACATTCTTCTATTTTATTATGTGTGATAAAATGATTCCAATTATGTGATTTAGGAGGTGAAAAACATACTATTTCTTTTGTTTTACTGTTCATTATTACAGACCTCCATAATCCCAATGTATTTATATTACTAATTGATAGATGGGCTTTATTATAATTTATAATCCAATAATCATTATGTACTTTAATCGAAAATGAACCACCATCCATACCTATTATGTTTTCAAAACCGTCAAAAACATCAGTGTTATTGTATAAAGAAAGGTTGTATAATAAATTCATTGTTATATCTTTTATATATTCAACTCTTTAACTTATTTATGTATATTTGGTAATTGAGATAATTTCTACAGTAATTATAAGATATGAATGAATCTGTTTCTGAACAACCCATTTATTTAGAATTAGGTGCAATTATAAAATTAGTCGCTTCCACAAATCCAGAAATACATGAGAAAATGTATTTTATTGATTATTTAGATGAGAATTTGATGAGATTGCAAGACACAATGACTAATAGACTTACTGATATTGGTATTATTGATGGTCAACCTAGTGAAGAAAGTATTGAATCCATTGAAATTCTAAGTATTCCTGATAATAAAGGTTATGCCCGCCAAAATGGTCTTGATGTTGGTGTTGGAATATCAATAGAATTTTCAGGTGATGAACCAATTATTGTTAATGGTGTTATTAGTAATTTACAAGAAGATATGATTGAATTAACAACCTATCCTGATAATCGTGTACTATATATAGATTTTGCTTATAAAGGTATTCCTCTTGATATACCTATTAAAGAAATAAGAGGTTTTAAAATACCTGAACAACAAACAAATATTATTACTGATGAAGAATTGGGTAATTTAGAAATTAGTCCTGATGTAGATTTTGATTTAGAAGAAACAAGTGTTACTATTGAAGAAGTAAAAGCTCGCCGAAAAGAAATTCTTGCTGATGCTGATGAAATTGTATTCGGTGATATTTTGGGTACAATAAAAGAAGTTGTTACTGTGGCTGAAGGGGAAAAACGATACAGTTTAGACAGCCAAACAAATGATATGTTAGATGAACTGCTTTCAACCGTACCATCAAACATGAGAACATCAAAAGTTTTAAATGATATACACATGGAAATAGAGAGATATACACAGTTGAGACAAACATATTCAATGTTTGATAAAGAAGGACAAGCTGTTGATGTAAAAAAACGTGGTGCTGAATATAAACCAATCGTCGAAAATCTTCACGATTTGAAAAAAGCATTGAAATGGATTGTTCCTATTGTTAGAAATAGACGAAGAGTCTATGATATAGATATGCTTACTGCCAACGAAAGTGAAAATATTATTCCTTATCATATTGTTGATGTTCTTAATGAAGAAAAACAAATTCACGAGCAATATAGTAGTGGAGATATTCCGGATGAAGAAAATAAATACAAATATTTGGTACGATTTTTAAACAAATTAAGTACACCATATGCCTCAACAACTGATATGCAAAATCTACTTGCAGAAAAACGTGTAAATGATAATTTTGATGCTATTATAAATAATGATGGTGACTTTAATTCTCCAGCAGTAAAAGGTGAAGCTTCTGGTAAAGAAGTTCCGGGTGTAGTTACAAAAAGAAGATTTGTTAATACCGTTTACAATGTTGGATTAACCAAATTATTTTTTCCTGATTTGAAGAAAATGCGTCATGGTGGTGAAATTAGAGAACTTACTGCTAATGATAGCATTGATATAATAGGATTTTTGATGTTTCCTGAAATAATGTTGCGCTATTCTGATATTAATTTACCTATGACCAATATTATGCGTAAAGCAAATTTACACCAAACAGATGTGCTACTTCATAATATTTTACAACAAAATGTTGAGATTGAAAAACGACTTATTTATAACAACGATGAAGAAGTTACTGATGAAAATTTCATGAAAGGGATAAAAGAGTATGTTTTTAATAGTGGTGAAAACTTAGAAAATTTATCTGAATCTACTTATCACGAATTTTTAAATAAAATCATCCCAAAAACACGTGACCTTTTCAAAATGATGCAAAAATACATGAAAAATGATTCTTCATACTACGAAATAATAAAATATCTGGATGGATTTCTTGGTTATACAGATGATATTACTTATACACAATACAGAGATATAATTGAATGGATGCGTGAAAAAATCACTGAAAGAAAGCGTATTATTGTTGGAAGTATCCCAGAATATTCAAAATATTTGAATACTAAAAGTTACAACAAAAGAGATATATTATTACAACTATTGGATAATAATCAAGATTTAATATCTACACAATATAATTTTTATACTAATATTCATGATGACAGTGGTAGTATTATAAGAGATATCACTGTTAAAGATGGTGGTAAGTTATTTTTAACTACAATAGCTATCGCAAATTTAACTCAATTGGGTAGTTCTATAAATACTGATGAAAAATTAGAGCAAGAAATTCTTGAAATAGGTGAGAAATTAAATAAGACAAGAGAAGATGAATCAGGTGATAATGAATGTGGGGAAATTGTAATGTCAAAACGTTATGTTGAATTAGATGAACTTATAGGTGATGATGATGAAGCTATTTATTTTGATAAAAAATATGACCCAACACGATATGATATATTGGATAATTTGGATTTGAATATTGGGTTAGTAGATGAAAACACTGGCAAAGAAATGTTGGTTGACCACTTAAAAACTAATGTAGGTATGAATGATAATGATGCTAATATAGAAGCTGCCGCATTAATTTCTGGAAAAAGACTTGTTACTGATGGTGTATATGCTTTATTAGATAGAGATGGTGATAAAAATTATTATGTTAGAAGAGATAATAGATGGAGATTGGTAGAAGAAATGCACAATAAATATATTTATAATTTATCATTTAGTAATCTGAAAAATAAATGTTTAAATATCAAAAATAAATGTGACGGTGATGATGCTAATCGAGAGAAATTAAAAAAAAATTTGGTTGAAGAGATTTTACGTCATTATGAAGGTAAAAATGAAATGGAGCTAAGCGCCTTAACATTCTTTATGCAAAATAAGTTGGTAGAAGCTACAAGAGTACTTCCATTATTAGATGCTATCAATCATTATGAGAAAAGAAAGAATGATATGTACAAAATACAATTAGGGTTGCTGTATGAAGATACTGAAAAGGTAATCTCTCCAAAACAAAAATTGTTTGATGCAATTTTATCGATTGATGATTTTGCCGATAAACAGTCTAAGATTATAAGATTCGTTGATAAATATTGTAGACAAAATGAGTTTGTTATGGATTCGGCTCAGCCTGAAAGTGAGTATTGGTACTATTGCATAGCTACAAATATACCTTTAGTTCCTACATTTTTTTATATACTCGCACAGGCTTATTTTGATGAACAATACTCTTCTAAGCTAGACGAGATTTGCGCTGAAAGAGGTACAAAAAGTGATGATGGTAATATGATTGTTGACAAACATAGTGGTTATATCATCAGACAACTTGAATTAGAAGAACTTGAAGGTTTTGACGCTACTGGTAGACCATTATCAAGTTACGATTTACTTCAACGAGATAGAGGTGATGTAGTATTGGATGTTATCAACATGGCAGAGGAAGAACTTTATCGTGATAAAAATGCTCAAACTATTTCAAGAGTCGTTTCAACCTTAGATATCAGTATGGGTATATCTACAAAATCTCAACATGAATTTGTCATTAGACATACTATAAAACATATGACACATGAGTTGAAATCTAAACAACAATATGATATACAAGTTGCGAAAATGAAAAAACGTGGAAGACGTATGATGCCATATGATAATTATGTAAATGAATTTTTACTTTTTTGGACATTATCTTACTATTTAGTTGGAATTCAAACTATGAATCCTTCTGTTCAGAGTGTAAAAACATTTGGAACAGGTTGTAAAAAATCTTTTACAGGATTTCCTCTTGACCCTATGGGTGACATGTCCAGTTTGGAATATTTGGCATGTGTTGCAATGAATCTTAAATCTGATGCTCAACCATGGAATGTTTTACCTTCATTGGCCGCAAAAGTAAAGGCAAAAATTAAAAATAAGGGTAAAGAAGCAAGAGTTGTTGAAGAAAAGAAACTAACAGAAAGTGTTGTAAATAAAATTAAAGTTTTATTGGAGAAAAAAATATTGAAAGAGCAAGAAGTAATTGATAAATTTGCTAAGAAAAGATTGATTGTTGAAACAATGCCTGAAGAAGATATTAGCATCCCAATGAGTATTGATGTCAAGGGATGGAGTACGTTTTTGCCACCATTGGTAACACAACCCGTTGAACATTTGCATAACATAAATGAAACATTCAAGAATCTTCTCGTTCAAGAAATTTCCACAGGCAATCCTCAGCAGTTTGACAGAATGAATAAACTATATGGTATGATGCTATATCATTCGCTTGCAATACAAGAATCCATACAAGGTGTTGTAAATAAAGTATCCATGATATTAAAAAATAAAGGTACTAATGTTCCTTATCTTGAAAATGCTTGCTGTAGTGATGGAACAATAAATACATATAACTACTTCACTGATGCTGATGATATGATTGATAAAAATAATAAAAAAGTGCATGAAATGCAAATATTTTATAATGGTGTTCGTGAAATAATTATTGCACCTTATTTATTCAGTGAAGAAGATACCAAAATGAAATATACTATATTGGGTAATAGTTATGGTGAATCAACCATTTATCATGCTTTTGTTTACTTTTGTAAAAACAATATTCAAGCAATACAGAATGAAGCTATTCGTGGATTATGTGGTGACATACAACCTGTAATAGATAGTGATGAGTTTTCTTATAAAACACTTTATATTGAGATTGAAGAATTTTTCGAAAAACTAGGAAGTAAAAATCCTGTACCTGACCCAATAATTTCTAGAATAGAAATATTGAAAAAGAATGGATTTAATTTTACAAATGATGCATTGGTTAATCTTTTTAATTCAGTAAACAAAACACGAATAGTGGAAAACAATACACATAATGTAATAGTTTCTGCAAAACATGCATTAGAAGGTGTGGTTACTTATCTTAAAGAAAAGAAAGAGCCAAATGTTTGTGGTGAAGGCATTATTAGAATTTTGGAAAATTTGATGGATAGATTTTATGTTGAATATAGTGAAGCTAGTGATTCGGCAGTATTAGATTTACTAGGATATATCAAAGAATTTAATGCCAATACAATAGAAAAAATATTACAAACAATAGGAACTACAAAACAAATACATAGAGATGTTAGAGATTTCATCAGAGAAATTAATCCTTCACAAGAATCAAAAGGTACATACAAACAAAATGTAGAAAGAAAAAGCAAATTCATTATGAATTGGAAAACACGTGGCGAAAATATATTGATGAATAAGCGTGATGAAACAGCATTTAATGCATCAGAATATATCAAAATTTGCGTGAAAAATATATCTAAGGTTTATCCAAATATAATCATTAACAAGGAGAGTTATAAAAATAAAACTATACCGCAACACTGGAAGTTAGATAAAGAGTTTCATATTAACGACATTAAAGAAATTATTGCGTCTGAATATAGTAGTTTGGAGCAGTTTTTTGGTGATAACGACATCTTGCCAATATTAAATAATATTATTAATAAGAGTGATGATATAATCATGTTGATGAATGCAACACCATTTTTTGCTGAAAATGAAAATCAAACAATTATTAATGGAGAGATTTTGAAAGAACTTATGTTCTTTTATTTATTGTGCATCTTGAATATGTATGTCGATTCAACAAGAGAAATAGAAATTTCTCTTGATAATATCAAATCTGATGATGAAGAAGAAATGGAATCACAAGTAGAAATTGCAACATCACTTGAAGAAGAACTACTTGAAGGTAGACGTCAAGAACGACAATCTAAACTAAATGAGCTCGTTTATACATTATTAGTAATGATGCAAAAATATAAAGTAATATTAGATTATTCAAATGAAGATATTGTTGAGAAAGTATTAAAGGCAAAAGAAAAGGAGAAAAATAAAATTACAAAACGTTTGGGTGATTTAACACCAGAGGAAAGAGAAATCGAAAATATAATGAAAAATCAACGATTGGGTGACTGGGGTTTGGGTCAAACTAAGGCATTATTTATTTACGATGACCAACAATATAATAAGGAACGTAGAGAACTAGAAAGAGATGCTGTTATTGAGTTTCAATTGGGTCAAAATGATGCTGTTACAGATATGAATAGAGAGATTTACAAACTAGATGCATTAGAAGAAATGGCAGTAGCTTCTAGAATTGAACGTGAAGAATATGGCATGTTTAATGTAGCAGAAGATGATGATAATGGAGATAATGATGATGTTTATAGAATAGATTATGGTGACATGTAAATTTTGTATAAAGCACTAGAAAAAATAACAAAAATTCCCATAGCATAAACACTGTTAACTTTTATTTTTGTTGGATTTTTAAATATAAATGTAAATGGAAATCCAAACCATTCTTTTCCTAGAAATTTTCGCTCTAGTTTGGTTAAGAAGCAACCATTAAAATATATATTTGATATTATTTGCATAATAATAATAATTACAGAAATTTTAAATAGCATTGTTTTAGGACTACATGAAAAAATAATTAATGCATACAATGCGACAAAAAAGAAATGACCACATATGATTGAATACACCACATTAGGTATATTTTTTAGTGTATTGTATAATGTATCAACTACAAAATTTGTATGCTGTTTTCTATCAATGATATCTAAAACATTCATCAATATATAAAAAATATAAATAAAATAATCTATATATAATTCATTATGAATAGATTATTTATTAGAAGAAATGCGACATCTGTAGCAATATTTGTATTTGTAGTTTTGTTTTGCATTGTACAGACTGTTGAACCTGCTTTTTTATATAATCGTGATGGGTCATTAAGAGAATTTGGTCTAGGTTCTTATAATAAAACTATTGTTCCATTATGGTTAGTTTCTTTAATACTAGCAATATTTAGTTATCTTTTTGTTTTGTATTATTTAACATATCCTAAATTCAAATATTAATCGTAAACAGCATAAACTTTTTCCTTCTTGACTTCAATCTTTTCATTATTCTTTTTCATATCATTTCTGTATTTTTTCAATTGTGTTGCAGTTCTATTGCATTCCATACCCACAATAGCATTATAAGATGTTGAAATTACTAAACAACCGGTTAATACATACCATAAAAATTTAGAAACGCTATCCTTTAATGAAACTAAATTATATAGTTTGGGTATATATTCAGAGGCTCCTTTTGCAAGAAGATTATTTTGCTTCATGCGACCGATAAATGCCTCGAAATTTTCTGGGGTCATTTCATTAATGAACATAGAATTATCCTCAATAACTTGTTGTACTAAACTGTTACCACTTTTGGAAGGTAACATTTTATTGAATAGGCCTTTAATTCCTAGTAAATATGTTACACCATAACCTATTGTATTTGAGAAAGGTGCTCTCCAGCCAGGGAAAAGCATAACTAATATTATAACTAATCCCAGAATAAAGAAATTTGGTAAAAGGGTATATAATACAACTGGTCCCAATTGAAGAGAACCACAATGTTCAATAGAATTTTCATAATTTACTTTTAATTGTGACATTAGTATTGATGCAAAATACATTAGTAGAAAAACATTATTCATCATGCCATTTGCTGAACCATAACCATCAATAAAAAGATATTTCATGACAAAATATACTACAGTGATTAGTACAAAAATAGCTAAAGAAGCAGAAGCTGATATCATATTATATAATAAGTATAATATAATTCTATTTTATAAACATAAATATTATGAATATGATGGGTGAATCTCCAAATTTGATTGAAAATGGTACAAAATATTTTTTTAGAGAAACATTGAAAAATTGTAATAAGAAACGCACAAAATATTATAATGACTTAACAAATTTAGGACTTTTGTTGGGATTCTTAGTTTTATTTGGGGGAATTGTTGTATATAAATATAAAACTAGACCAAATGAAGAATCACGACAAGAAAAAGAACGACTCAAACAAACATATATATTAAAAAAAATACAAGCTTTAACAGATGAAAAACATGCAGAGAAAAATAAAATGATAACTGATTTACCTCGTTTTGAAAGTGATTTTGAGAAGCTACACAAAAATTTTTTTAAGACATAAATATAAATGAACAGTGAAAAAAATAGTGTAGATATAGAAATTTCTAGTTATTATGAAAATTTGGATAAATATTTTAAACTAAAACGTGAGTATGAAGAAAAATATGAAAAGGCTAAAAATAAGTATATTAAGAATCCAAAATTGGATAAAGAAGAAAAACGTAGAAAGGTAAAAATGATTAAAAAAAAATGTGTAAAATGTAATGGTGTGGGCGGCACTATATTTTCTATTGAAAATGGACATTATAAAGCAGTATGCAATGCTGAACAACCATGCAATTTAAATGTTGATATTAAGCGGGGAAGATTCCGATATATTCCTGAAATACGTGAACTAATATCTGAAGGATTAAGTGATAAAATGGCAGATATAATTAAACTAAAACTTAGTCTGCTTTTTGGATTAAAGGACAGTGAAATTGTAACTCAAGAATTTGAAAACGAAAAGGTAGAATATAAAGATTTACAGGAAAGTTTACAGCATTTGGATGATATAATAAGAAGTATTGATGAAGTAAATATGAATGATGTTCGTGAGCAAGAAGTTGAAACACGTATTAGCAAATCAACATATTTGGAACAATTAAACAATACTTTAAAAGATTTGAAACAAGAATTTACTAGTATAATGAAAGAGTATGACGCATCAAATTCTTCAGGAGGCGCGAAAAATAAAACTATAATGCAAGATGCATTGGAAATGTATAAAACTGCTATTTTACCAATATCGAAAAAGATTCGCGAAACAAAATACAATGTGAATTTAGTAGAAAAAGATAAAGAAACAGGAATTTGTGAACTAGTACAAAATAAATATACTATTGAACAAATGGAAATTATTTTACCCGAACAGGAACCTCAAGTTGTCAGTATGGTTCTATAAGATAATATAGACATATTATATATGAAATTTTTTCATGCTCCAACATTTATTTCATTTTTAGCATTAGGTTTATTTTTAGTTTATATTACGGCTCCAGATACAGATGTTATTTACGTTTATCCTACACCCGATAATGTAAATAAGGTACAATACAAAGATAAAAGTGACACCTGTCATAATTTCAAATCAGTAGAAGTTAAATGTCCTTCAGAAGACAAAATAAAAAATTACTTAGTGAATTAATTTTATACTGTAATAGTATACAATGGTATTCAATGTAAGAAGATTATTATATGGAAAATATAGTAAATTTGTTATTTCTGCCGTATTAGGTTTAGGATTAGCAACACTATTCAGAAAGGTTTGTAAAGATAGAAGTTGTTTGGTGTTTTATGGTCCTAAGTACGAAGAAATAGACAATCAGGTTTTCAAATATAATGATAAATGTTATAAATTTGAAAAAAACACTGGGACATGTGATAAAACTAAGAAAATAATAAATTTTGCGTAATAGTAGATATTTATAGATATTTACTATTATTATATGGCTTTAGCAGTAGGTAAAACAAAAGTTGTAGAACCGCAGGCTACAGGTACAACATCTATAAGTAGTCTTCCTAATTCAAATTCAACAAACGCAAATAAAGTTGTATTGGAAAAAAGAGAAATTCCTACAAATGCAACGCAACAAAACAATATTCCTCCAGCACAACTAAGTCAAGATTCCATTAATCAAATTGTTTTAGGATTACAACAGGCTTCAAAAAATAACATGACTTCACTCGCTAGTAGAGATATTCCAATGAATACCGAAAATATTGTTAGGGATGAAGCAGTAAAACCTAATTATATTCCAGAAGCTCCTGCGAATAGAAATTATATAGAAGAAGATTCAACATTTGATTCATTGGTAAGAAAAAATCAAAAGGTTCAAAAGGAGAGAGATAGTTTGGAAAGTTTGTACGAAGAATTACAAACGCCAATATTTGTATTGTTTTTATTTTTTCTTTTTTAAATACTTTATTTTCATAAGGTTTTAGTAAGTTTTGCACCTAGTGTTTTTACTATTGATGGTAAAATTGGGTTAGGTGGACTAATGGGAAAAACAATATTATTTGGTATTGCATATTATTCACTAACAAAAATAACAAGTCATCTTAGTCACATTTGAGTTGTGTGAGTTTTACATTAGAATGATTAGCTAAAATTTCAACAAGTTCATCATTTTTATAATCATATAAATATTTTACTTCTTTAATTCCCGAAGCAAATAGTAATCTAGCACATATAATACAAGGATAATGTGTTACATATGCTATCGAATTATCACAACTAACTCCTCTTTTTGCACAGTCACATAAAGCATTCTGTTCAGCGTGTACTGTCGCTTGTTCATGATTATTTCTAACAATAGAAGTGTGTGGTGCTCCAGGCAAAAATCCATTATAACCAGTGCTAATAATACGATTATTATTAACTAATAAACACCCTACTTTCAACCTGTCACAAGCGGAACGTTCACGCGTCGCTTCCACAATTTTCGTAAAAAATTCGTCCCATGAAGGTCTCTTCTCGGCCATTATATTAATAGTTAAAAAATAGTTTTTATAATCTTTTTTAACTATATTACTATGAAAGATTACATCCTTAATTTAATTAAAAATATTCCTGATAGAGAGATTCCTATTACATTAGATATTGTTATGGAAGGAGGTGCATATAATGGATATTATGGCTTAGGGTCACTTCTTTTAATTAAGGAATTAGAAAAAAAAAATTATGTTAAGATAAATAGATTTTCAGGAGCGAGCATTGGCGCTATATTTGGTGCGTTATATTTAATTGATGAATTGGATAAAGGTCTCTTGTATTATGAACGAGTAAGAAGATATTTTAAAAAACACTTAAATTTAAAAATTATTGTTGGTATGTGTAAGGATATTTTTGAATCTATTCCAGACGAAAAATTTGAAAAAATACGTAAAAATAAATTATTTTTAACATTTTATGATAAATCATCATTAAAACAGCGTGTTGTTTCATCATTCAAATCAAAACGAGACATAATAAATAAATTAATTTGTAGTGCACATATACCTTTTATTACGACTGATAAATATTTTTATGAGTATGATGGGAAAAAATATATAGATGGAGGTTGCCCGTTTATTTTTACAGAGCGATATCGTTCCAAAAGTGAAAAAATACTTTATATTTCATTAATAAATCTCTCTAAGTTTACAAAATGTCTTCAATTAAAAAACGAGGTAACACCTCATGGAAGGATGTTAGAAGGTATATTAGATGCTTATAATTTTTTCTCAGGGAATACAAGTTCCATGTGTAGTTATGTAGATGAATGGAGTATATATCAGTTTTTGATAATACGGGGTAAGGAAATAATTTCTGTGTTGTTTATTTACAGTTTACTTTTCATAGATATTTTTCTAAAAAAAATATTTCCAAAATTAAAATCAACAAAAATTTATAATTCATTATCACCTATTTTTTTAAATTTTTATCGTGATTTTATGTTGCTCAATTGCTTTTAAAAATAAAATTGAAATTGGTATAAAGAAAAAAATATAAGTATAATCTATCATGGCTACTTCTTCCGAAAAATTAGCAAAACAATATCAGCAAAAAACACCAAAACAGCATATTCTTGATGCACCTGATACATATATCGGGTCTGTTGAGGAAGATACTGTTGTCAATTGGCTATTGAGGGGTGATAAATTTGAACACACTCAGTACAATTGGATTGGTGGGCTTTATAAACTATTTGATGAAGGAATTGTGAACGCGAGGGACCATCGTGTAAGACTCCAACAAAAAAGTGAAAAAGGTGAAGAAAATATTGTGCCAGTCACTAAGATTGAAGTAAGAGTTGATAAAGAGACTGGTGTTATTACAATCTTAAATGATGGTAATGGTATTGATGTTGAAAAGCATCCTGAGCACAAATTATGGATTCCCGAAATGATTTTTGGTCATCTTCGCACGTCTACAAATTATAATACAAATCAAAAGAAAATTGTAGGAGGAAAAAATGGTTTTGGTTTCAAACTAGTTATGATTTATTCAAACTGGGATGGGATTGGAAGTGGTGTTCGCTGTCGGGGGGGCGCAGGGAGAAAGAAAGTGGGAG
>JAAHTH010002598.1_pt1 | contig 13573 bp, 21 predicted proteins | sample 6116091 | NCBI WGS metagenome assembly JAAHTH01 (sample SAMN13939990, study PRJNA603662) | sponge metagenome | isolation source: marine sponge | host: Mycale hentscheli | place: New Zealand | collected 2006
AAATGAGTAAGCAAGATATAGATTTTAAGATTGGTGCGGATCTCAAGCAGTTCCGTGGTGCCATGGGAAACATAGACCACAGCCTCAAGAGATTGAGCGGTGGTTTTGGTGCTTTAGGTGGCGTGATTGGTGCCTCATTTGCCGTAGATGCTATCAGGCAGTTTGCTAGTGAATCCATTGATCTTGCAGCTCAAGCGGAGGGTGTTAAGGCTGCATTTGATAGGCTTAATGATCCATTAGCCCTTCAAAGATTAAGAGAGGCAACTGCTGGTACGGTAAGTGACTTAAAACTCATGCAAACCGCTGTGCAAGCTAAGAACTTCCGTATTCCTTTAGATACATTAGCAAAGGGGTTAGAGTTCGCACAGCGTAGAGCAGTAGAAACTGGGCAAAGTGTTGACTATATGGTTGATTCTTTCGTTACTGGTTTGGGGCGTAAGTCGGTAATGATTCTTGATAACCTTGGTATATCTGCTGCTGAACTTAGAGAAAAGATGGCAGATGGTGCTACAATGGCTGATGCTGTTGGGCAAATCATGGATGAATCATTTGCTAAAGCTGGTGATCGTGTAGTAACAACTTCAATGAAGATTGACCAGCAAAGAGCTACTATTGAAAATCTCAAGACTGAAATTGGTGATGGCTTAATGCCAGTTTATGAAGCATTTTTATCTCTTGCAAATAAAGTATTAAAAGCCACAATTGCTGCACCTGATCCATTCTCAGTTGAAGGAAAAGATGAAGAAGCTTTACAAAGACAAATCAAGAGATTGGATCAATTAATTGAGAGAAATGATAGGAACTTAAAAAGAGCACCAAAGCATACCACATATCTCAAGAATGTTACAAGGCTTGAGGAATATAGAAATCAACATCTAGCGGCCCTAAATAATTTGTTAGGTGAAACAAATAAAAAGCAAGATGATCTTAACAGCACAACTGAGCAAACAATTGATTCAACTGGCGAGTTAGGGAATACATTTAAAAGAACTTACAACGAGGCCTTCTTCTATACTGAGGCAATACATAGACTCAAGGAGGCACACTCCATGCTTTACAAAGCTCAAGGTGCATCAATCAATCAATTTGCTACAGCAAGCACAGCTTTTGAAGAATACAAGAAATCTTGGCAAGATAAGGTAATTCAACAAGGCTTAAAAGATGGAGTTGATTTAACATACATTTTAGCTGATGCTGGATTTGATGCGTTCACAGCATTTGAAGAATTGGGCAACTCAATAGGCAATTTATTAACATCCTCTTTTCAGGCGGCTATGATTAGTGGCGAGGACTTCTTCAAGGTATTTATACAAGGGCTAAAGAATATGGTTGCTCAACTACTTGCTACGATTGCAGCGGCATTGGTTCTTGCTGTAATACTTGCAGCACTTCCTTTAGGATTGGCTGGAGTAAATATGCAGTCTATTGGTACGGCATTCAAGCTGTTCTCAGGCCCAATGATGGGCGTGCCGAGCTTTGGGCTTGGCGGTGGCCTTGGCGGTGCAATGCAAGGCGGAGGACTTCAAGTGTTCGGTAGACTATCGGGTAGCGACATACTAATCTCTAGTGAGAGAGCTGGAAGGGATAGAACAAGATTGAGTGGTATAACCGGATAAGATGGCAGCAGTAAAACTATATTCAGAATTTAAGAGTGACACCAACAAATACTATAAGATAGAGATATGGGATGAGGACTATACTGGTTCTTCTCCTGATGCGTTCACCGTTGATGGTAACGGCTTTATCTTAGATTATAAAGGACTCACTGATAACATCTACAGCCCTATCATTGGCTCATCCGTATCTTTTGGTATGTATGTGAATGATACGGCTACCACCACATTCCTCAACACATTAAAAGAGTACCAGCAAGATAGGTACTACATCAAAATATATAGAGGGAATAGCGAGGTGAGCACCTCACTCATGTGGGCCGGATACATTATTCAAGACTTGGTGCAGATAGAGGATGTATCGCAACCATACCTTTTGAATATCAGAGCCACCGATGGACTTGCAAAGCTCAAAGATGTGGTAGTGACCACATCAGCATGGCGCAAGTTTACCAATCAATTTATCAACGCTTTGGATAAGGCTGGAGTATTAGGAGTATATGATGCTACTGATCCAGTGCTCAATGTGGTTTGTAATTGGTATGCTGAAGAGATGGTCTACGCCTCAACGCTCAATCCATTGGATGAGACATGGGCAGACTTTAGAGCTTTTGATACCATTGATGAGAGTGGCACACTTACTGGCCGTTCCTGGCATGATGTATTGGTGCAGATGTGTTCAATCTTTGGATTGAGGTTCTACTATTCTGAAGGGCAGTATAGGGTGGAGCAAATCTTTGAGAGGATCAGCGGAACATTCACCGAGCATACCTATCAAAAAGACTTTACAAAAATTGGTGAGACTGCTGGCTTGAGCCTTAGTAAAACACTAGACCAAACAAGTGGAAAGGCAAGGCTTGCCGGAAATATGTTCAATTTCTTGCCAGCGGTGAACAATGTATCAGTGGTGGTGAACAAAGAGCCAAAAGCATTGATTGGTGCCATATCTGATGAGGTGACACAGCCTACTTTTAATGTTGGTTTTGTTGCATCTTCACCGGACAATCAAATCTTCTTTGCTTTCTACCATGTAGCTCAAATCATAGTAGAAAACAGCATCAGCGCATCAAATAAGTTTATGAAACTTAGGTTGAATGTGGAGCTGTATGATTTTAATGCTAATACAACATACTACCTGAAGCGCACCTATACTGGTATGACACCTTCATCAATCACATGGACAACTGTACAAAGTGGTTCAGGCTATGAGGTGCTTTTAGGGCCTTTGAATGAGTTTGATGCAGATCACTATGTATATGGGAATACAGCAATAGCAACGCCCAATATACCAGCAGCTGGTGATGTTACCTTTGATTGGGAGTTTGTTGAGTTTGTTGGTAGCACTGGTGCAACGCACACGCTAGACAGTGAGAACTCCTACGGATGGCAGATGCAAAACAAAAATGTAAGAACAACAAATGGCGAGGGGATACAAAATGAAACAACAAGAGTAAGAGCTATATCTCCATCAACGGATATTAAGAGCAACCTATCCTATGAGCTTCCTGAGATGAACATCTTCAGCGGTAATGGGGAGCAAGGCTCATTGGTGGATATAAACACCGTGCTAGGCATTGACATAAGAATCCCCTATGGTGGATGGCGTGAGGGCAACTCAGGAACATACAGCACTATTCAGAAGCTCATTTGTCAAGAGTTCCTCAAGATGATGGATGAGCCAATTGAGAGGTATCAAGGCACCATCTTCTCAAATCACGATTTTAAGAGGAGGCTCACTTTTGACTCAAAGAAGTTCTTGCAGATCAACGGTTCCTTCAATGCGAATCTTGACCAATGGGATGGTGAGTGGTTTGCCATAGTTAGCGCATCCATCACTCCTACCTTTGATGATACTACAATAAGCAACTCATCATTAGCCATAGGCAATGTGAACGGCATCAACGGCAATACAGCTTTTGAGGGTGTATCAGTTGTAAACACTGAGACTAATGATATTGAGGTTACTGAATCGGCAACGATAGGAGGCCCAATGACCACCAATGGTGCGGTGATTACTGCGGTGAATGATATATCCGGAACGCCTGGAGGAAGCAGCGATGTTGATGCTGAGAACTACATGAACTTCTTGAGCTATTCAGGTGCTAATGGCAACCATACTATCAACCTACCCACTCCTTCTGAGGGGTGTTTCTTGAGGTTCAAAACTGATGCTACAATATTAGCCAACAAGACCATCACTCTTGATGCTGGCACCAACAGCATTGATGGTGAGCCTACCTATATAATGGATAGGAGCTACGATGGTATAAGCATTATTGGCCATGATGGTGATTGGTATATCATCCAAAAGAAGGAGAAGTAGGCCGTTTAGTGATACCTATATTTATGCTCATATAATTACACTTCAAAATGGCAGATGTAAACCTCATAATCAAAGAGACTCTCAATATAACTTGCATGAAGAATGACTCTTTCTCACTAGATATGGATTGGGTAGATTCTACAAGCACTGCCGTTGATCTTACCTTGTACACTTTTAAGGTGCAAGTAAAAAGAAGCAAAGCATCAAGCATATCATTGCTCACCTTCACTGATTCCGACTTCTCAAAAGACATAAGCGGAAACCTTACCATGACAAAGGCAGCAGCAGATATGGATGTTGAAGCTGGTGTGTATTATTATGATATGCAAGCCACAACCATATCAGACAGCTCCATCACCACTTGGATGGGGGGCACATTTACTATTCAGGAAGATGTAACAGTCTAATATGGCTACATCGTTAACACTTAGAACAATTGCCGCACAAAGCATGACACTGAGGTCAGTTGATCCAGTGTCTTTAACTTTAAATGCACCAGTGGCTGGAATCACGCCATCTATTGATGGGGTGCCTACAATAACTGGAACACCTAAAGTAAACCAAACTCTAACAGCAACAGCAGCAACCTCATCAGGTCTGCCAACACCTACCGACACTTTCCAGTGGCAACGTAGTGATGATGGAAGTACCGGATGGGCAAATATCAGCGGTGCAGTAAATACTACATATACTGCCGTATCAGCGGATGAGGGTAAGTACCTAAGAGTGGTGCAAACGGCTACCAACTCAGTCGGTAGTGCTACCGCAAACAGCGCAAGCACAGCCCAAGTAGCTTCAGCTTTTGAATATTTATTAGACACTTATAGCTCTGCTACTGCTGCCTACTCTTTACGATTGTTAAGAAGCGGTTATAGTGGTAGTGCTATCCGAGTTAGGAGGGCAGACGATAATGAAGAACAAGACATAGGCTTTAGGAATGATGAGCTTGACACTTCAACACTTGAAACCTTCTCTTTAGGTTCGGACTGTTTCGTTACTACTTGGTATGACCAAAGCGAAGACGGAAATAATGCTACACAAGGGACGGCATCAAGACAACCTAAGATAGTTAGTAATGGTACTACTATTACTGAAAATGGTAAACCTATTTTAGAAAATGTAGGCGGTAGCTGTGGTATGGATATTACCTCGATTACATCTTTAAGCTCTAACGCTTGGGTATTTAGTTCAGTAGTTGCCTATAGCAATGCTTTATTTATCAGCGATAATAGTTCTAATCCTTGGACAGGCTTCTCAGTCAGTGGTAATGGTTCGGATGGAAAAAACAACGGAATATCTGCATACGCAAATGGTGTTGAGTTTACTTCCTATACTCGTGGTGACTACTACAATAATCTAAGCAGTCAAAGTGTATTTAGTACAAATATTAACTTTTCTTCAATGAATGCCCATTTAAGAATGGGCTTTAGTTCGTTTACAATGTACAATACGCAAGAGTTTGTTTTGTATGATAGTAATGAATCCTCTAACCGCAGCGGTATAGAGACTAATATTAACGACTTCTACTCTATATACTAATGTACTACACCTCACAAAATAGAGAAGAATTGGTAGCTTATAACGAATCGGTAAATAGCGGTGAAGGTTATAACGGAACTACCACTACTTGGGCAAAGATTATAGAACACCCTAACGGAGTAGATTTCGCTATACTTAAGCATCATAATTATGATGCAGTACTAACTTTGGTGGAATCACTTAGTGATGATTGGTTCCCCACAATAGAAGAATAGATCATGAGACTGAAAGTAATAAGACACCACAGCACCGAGGACTACACACTAGGGATGCTCCTGGATGTTACCAAGGGCATTAAGTTCCTTGCATACACCTTAGAAGATGAGCACCGTGATGTGAAGGTCAAAGGAGAGACACGCATACCATCAGGCAAGTACAACATCACCCTACGCACTGAAGGTGGACACCACCAACGCTATGAGGAGAAGTACGGATCCATGCACAAGGGTATGCTTTGGGTAAGAGATGTGCCAGGCTTTGAGTGGATACTCATCCACACTGGCAACACTGATGAGCATACTGCTGGATGCCTATTGGTAGGGAACTCATCAGATATGAAGGGATTCATAGGCAGCTCAGTATCTTCCTATAAGAGAATCTACCCACCGATAGCTAAAGCATTAGAGAACGGTGAACAAGTAACCATTGAATATATAGACTGGAACTCATGAGAAAATTTGCAGAAATCTTCAAGAACGACAACGAGTGGAACGAAAAGACCATCATAGGTTTCTTATCTTTTGCCGTAATGATATTGGTGATGCTTGCCGATGTGATCACTGGCTTCTGCGGTGTTGACCTCCCTATCAATGAATTTACCTATAACAGCTTTGTGATAGTCACCCTAGGGAGCTTTGGCATTGCTGGTATTGAGAAATTTGCTAAAACCTCCTAATAATGACTGAAGCTGATGTAAAACTGCTGCTCATCAATGCCGCATCATTCACCATAAGCCTAGCACAAGTTGAGATAGCTCTCAAAATCCTACTCCTTGCCTTTTCTATAGGATACACTGCACAACGCTGGTATCTTATGAATAAGAAGAGATGAAACTCTCTTTTATAGCAAGAGTGTTTATAGTGGTAAGCGCATTGATTATGCTTACCTTTTTCGCTGTGCAAACAGCGGTGGTCATTGGATATGCTGATAATTCCTACAACATCATCCTCTTTGGCTGGTTATGCGTGATAGCCTTCATGCCTTTCTTCTTCTATGTGATCATTGAGCTTGTGCGCAAAATCCGCTATAAATTCCAAACCATAGAAGATACCCTAGGAGCCATAGACAAGAGCAATGCCCTGGTAGAGTTTGACCTCCACGGCACCATCCTCTCTTGCAACGATATATTTTGCACCACTACCGGATACACCAAAGAAGAGCTTATAGGAAAGCCACACCGTATGCTTCTGCCTAACAACATTGATATAGATGGGTACCGCACCTTTTGGTACGACCTGAAGAAAGGAAAGGTAAAAAGTGGGGAGTTCCTACGAATAAATAAGCAAGGCCAAGAGTTTTGGATATACGGCAACTACAACCCTATTCAGAATCCATACGGAGAGACCTACCGAGTGCTAAAGATTGCCAGTGACATCACTGAGAGCAAACTGATAGAGATGGAGGTGCATAAGAAGAATGGATACCTGGAACACGCTGCTAAGATCCTACGGCACGATATGCACTCAGGCATCAACACATACATACCACGAGGACTAAGAAGCCTAAAGCGTAGGCTCAACGATAAGCAGATAAGTGAGCTGAAGATAGGCTCACCACTAAAAATGATTCAAGAGGGACTCATCCACACGCAAAAGGTGTATAGTGGCGTGAAGGAGTTCACCAACCTAGTAAAAGATGATGCGCAGCTTGACAAAGCACTGTGCAACCTAAAAGATACAATCACCAATTATTTATCATCAACCTCCTACAGCAAGCAAGTGGTCATCAATGACCTTGGTGAAGCGGAGGTGAATGAGGCTTTATTCTGCACCGCTGTGGATAACCTCATACGAAATGGCCTAAAGTATAACGATAGCAGCACCAAGAGTGTGCGTATATTTAGAGATGGCAATACCCTATCCATAGAAGATAATGGTAGGGGAATGAGCCAAGAGGAGTTTTTGGAATTATCACAGCCCTACACCAGGGGCAAGGATAAGGAGAAAGGCTCCGGACTTGGACTCAATATATGTATAGCCATCATGAATGAGCACAGCTTCAAGGTGTCTGCTGAGAAGTTAGAAAAAGGAACAAGAATAAACATTGAACTGAAATGATAGATAGCATACTGCTGGTAGATGATGAGGATCTCTTCCACTTAGTTTTTGAGGATGCGTGCAGCCTCCTTGATATGACATTGAGCCTAGAGGCTCTCAACTCCTCAGATGAGGCTGATAAGCTCTTCCGCAAATGGTTTGTAGAAGGGCCGATTGATGAACGCCCTGAGTGCGTATTTGTAGACCTCAACATCATAGGCTCCAGCTTTGATGGTATTGAGCTCATACGCAAAATCAACACCGACTATGGTAATGGTGTGGTGATAGGCATCATATCCTCATCAGATGACAACCAAGAGATAGAAAAGGCCAAAGCTGTAGGTGCGCAGTTTTGGATCATCAAGAGTGATGAGATAGAGCCACGCCTTGAGGACTTCCTCAAGGATTATGATGGATATGTGAATAAATCAGCAGCATTCAAAGTGTATAAATGATAAATCCTAAAGACACGGTTCAGGAGGCACTGCTCAAAGCAAAGGCAAAGAGGGTATACCTAGAGGGTAACCTAGTAAAGATATTGAGCAAGCAGTTCCCAGCCGAGGTCAAGGAGTACATTGAAGAGTGCAAAACCAAGGACAAGCAAGCCAGGAAGAAGCGGCTTGATGTGACCAAGCAAGTGCAAAGCCAAAACAAGGAGCTAGCACAAGCAGCGGAGGACAATGAGAAACTGATGGCAGAGTTGCAAGTGGCCCTCAAGGAAGCCGAGAATCTCAGGGATGAAGCTGTAGAAGATTTGGATATGATGCAGAAGCGCACCCAGTTTGAGCTTATAGGGCTCATTGTAAGGGTGGCATTGATAATTATAGTAGGTGTGGGGTTGACTACCACCGTGCTCTATACTATAGCAATGTTGGCAAATAAGGACACTACCATATTAGGGAATGCCTGGAGCAACCTATTTGGCATCCTCCTTACCAATAGCTTCAGCATCATTGGAACAATAATGGGAGTGAAGTATGCAACCGAAAAGAAGTGATTGGGCAGATAGCGTGAGAGCGTGGGCAAGTGGCTACAAGGATAGCGTGGTAGTAGATTATGATGCAACTCAAATGCGCTATATATATGTAGCAAAAGGTGAGGAGGGAAACTACAAAGCCTCAAGCAGTGAATATGATGAGCTGGCTCACGCCTTGCAGTATTATATTGTTCCAGCGTTTATAGCTATCATCTTTGCCTATTTGGTTTTTGGTTCGTTGCTGATGAATGACAATGCAAAAGCATTGAGGAATAGAGATAGGGGCACTATTTTAGGAATGGTTAACAAAAAAAAGAATGAAAGAAGGATTTGATCAATGGCTACAAGAACTAGAAAATCAAGAACAACCGGAGCAATGCTCAATAGACAACCCAGATTGCGAGGCTTGTGGAAGTTAAGAGTTGCTATCGTAGTAGGATTAGCATCAATCCTGACAAGCTGTGGTGCGCAGTGGCACCTCAAGCGTGCAATTGCAAAGGATCCGGAAATTGTAAAGGAAAAGGTGGTAAGGGTGGACACCACAATAATAACGGAAAAGGTCAACGTAAGTGATACCATCACTATCAAGGAGGTTGATACTATCCAAATAGTAAAGAATGGAGTTGTTATTGATATTCAGAGAAGCTATGATACTATCATGGTGGATGTGGAATGCCCTCCGGATACGGTGCGCATCATCAAGGAGGTTGAGGTGCCTCAGTACATCCCTGAGAAAAAGACTAAAAATATAGGCTTTGGTGTGGTGCTTGGGTTTATCTTTGCCCTGGTTCTCATAAGTACGGTTTTGAGAGTGTTAAGGAAATAAGCATACAAAAGGGCAGCTCCTCGCTGTATTTTTGTTGTTGTTGGGAAGCCCTACCATTAATTTGGTGGGGTTTCTTTTTGGATTAAAATAGGTGAGTTATTAACAAAATCGTGTTAATTTTTGTTTTTCTCCTCCTATATATAGGAAGAAAAAGAAAAAAAAACATTTTTAGGTCTGCATTTGCATTTATTTCTCTATCGGGCCATGGTGCCCCGACTAGATAAATAGATGCTTGCATATAAGGCAGAAGAACACCAGTGTAAAAGTTTTTTATTGTTAATTGTTGTGTGTATTAAAATTATTGTTAGTTTAGTGGTAACGATATAAAACAACGATCATGAAATCAACATCATTCAAAAGAGAGGTATTCTACTATTCAGTAATTGGTACCGCTGCAATCATTTTCACGGCTTGTGTGCTACTTTCTGCGCACGGCATAGCACTACTATTAGGAACAACTTTATAAGCGTTTAAATAGCCTCAGAACGCTATACTATTATCAATTGAGGCATAATACAACAACTATGGCAAAGTTAGATTTTGCAAAAGGTGTGAGCGCAGTATTGACTGGCACCACCAACTGGGCACAGCTCACCGAGCAGAGTGGCCCCAATAAGTTCAGCGAGAAATATCAAGTTGAGCTTACTCTTGATGCAGCGAGCATCAAAACACTAGAGGGAATGAAGATTCTCTCTCACCTTGAGATTAAGCGGCAAGATGGCTCCAAGAAGTATGAGGATCCTACCGTGCGCTTAAAGACCAACCAACCTCCTCAACTATTTGACACCGCAAGGATGCCGTTTAATGGAAACATTGGCAACGGCTCTACTTTGCGTGTTAAAGCTCTTATCAAGAGTTGGGAGATGGCTGGCAAGAAAGGCCTCACCACCTACATCAACAAGGGGGTGATATTATCCCTCAATGATATTGATGGAGCTGATGATGATGAGCTTTGGCAAGATGTGGAACTCACTGCACCAGTGAACGCTTCTCAAGCATCAGTGCCTGGCAACACACCTCAAGTATCAACTGCTCCGGAAGTTACTGAGGAGGATGATGATCTGCCGTTCTAATGGAGCAGCATCCACTACTTAAAGCGGTTCAAGAATCGTTTGGTATCAATCCCTCTCTACGCACTAGGCGTAGGGAGGTGGTTGATGTGCGCTTTGCCATTATGGTAGCAATGAGGAAGAGGGGCAAGCTCACCTATCATCAGATTGGTAAGATGTTCCAATTCCCTATTAGGGTTGATGGAAATCTTCTGATGAAGCCTATGAGCCACTGCACGGTGCTCCACGCTATCAAGCAGCATGAGGTGAGGTACCATGAAAGTCCTTCAGAGAGGATGTTTATGTACCACCAGTATTGTGAGGTGTATGATTTCTGCATCAACTTCCTCAATGATCCTAAGTTTACACCTACCACGGTAACGGCACTAAGAGAGAGCGTAATGCTTGAGCAGATGCACCGCAAAGAGGTAGAGCAGAACTTTGACACCTTCAAGGTGGAATCTGCTGAGAAGGTGAAGAGCCTAGAGCAGTATATCAAAAAGATAGATAGAGAGTATGCCAAGCTTTTAAAAGAAAAGGAGCATATCTCACGAGCATTTAAACAACTGTACAATGAAAAGAAAGCACGCAATGAGCAGATGGTTCAGGAAGCTGGCGCATAAGCGTTACATTGATAGGTACATCAATGAGTTGAGGTGGGATAGCCTCAACGCTATGATCACAGCAAGCAGAACGGAGTGGAATGAGCCAGTGATAAGGCTATTGGATAACAATGCGCACCTCATCCGCAAATACGAAAGGAGAAGAAGATGGGTTAAATTCTAAGCTATGCCAAAAGGAAAGTTTACACCCTTTACCAGGGAACAAGAAGAATACATCAAGAGAGAATATCTTAATAAGCCGGTCAAGCAATTAGCAAATGATGTGAATTGCTCTTTTGGAAGAATCATGAGATTTCTAAAAAATAATGATTTGGAGATTCCTAGATCTGTTATTGAAAAGAGAATACAAGAGAGCAGAAGGCAAAAAGGATGTGTTCCATTCAATAAGGGCAAAAAGCAAATAGAGTTTATGTCTAAAGAAGCTATTGAAAAAACTAAAGCTACTAGGTTTAAGAAAGGAAACATTCCTCATAATACCAAAGGAGCAAATGGAGTGATTTCAATACGACAAGACAGCTCAGGTAGATTCTACAAACACATAAGAGTAGAAAAGGGAATTTGGGAATTGTACCACCGAGTATTATGGGAAAAGCATAACGGCTCAATACCAAACGATATGATTGTAGCTTTTAAAGACCAGGACAGTCTTAATGTGACTGTTGAGAATTTAGAGCTCATCAGTAAGGAAGAGAATATGTACCGAAACTCAAAGATGAATTATCCTAAAGAGATTATTCCATCAATGGTATTGGTCAATAAACTAGACAAACAACTAAACAATTTAGAAAATGGCTAAAAACACTTTATCCGATTTGAACAACCATCTCTTTGCACAGCTGGAGAGATTAAGCGAGGAGGACTTGAACCAGGAACAACTCAAGATAGAAGTTGATAGATCTAAAGCAATCAATGGTATTGCAAGAAACATTATTGATAATGCAAAGACTGCATTGGAAGGTGCACAAATAGCGTATCATACATTGCCAGCAAATAAGCCTTTACCGGAACAATTTTCAATCAAAGAATCTAATGAGCAAGTTTAAAGATGCCATTAAACTTGTAGCTTTGTTGCAAGCATCTTTGGAGCAGATGGATGAGCTGAAGGGCACAAGGTTCTACAAGCATAAGGTGAAGAACCTGATGAACGGCTTAGAGAAGGAGCTGGAGAAGCTATTGAAGCAGCCGCTTGGAGTATTAGACCAGGAGGATCCGCAGCTCCTCACAAAGATTCAGTACAATATAGAGCTTGTTCTTGGTATGGACTTGGAAGAGCTTGCAATGCTTAGAAGTGAAGTTGATCAATTAAGAGAGAGTAAAGATGAGTGAGAACCACAAATTAAGGAGCGTGTACTTTTTAGCTACACCCAAGCAAGTAGACCAGCTCATTGAGCACGGCTATAGTATTATCCGGAACGTGAAGCACAAAGTGTATGAGGCAAGGGTAACGGATCAGCAGCAGTTCATCAGGATTGCTGAAGAGTTTGATGTGCATACCACCATGAGTGAGGATGCTCCAGTGGGCAACATAGAGATAGAGACTACCATTGCTGGTGTAGATTTCAAAGGTGTTCTTGATAAATTGGATAGGCTTTAACACCAAAGAGAGATGAAAGAGGACATCTTCAAAGACCAAGAGCCTAACGAGGCACTAAAAAAAGCAGCAGAGAAGTACAAAGAGAAGTACAAAGAAGAAACCGATAGTGCTTATGGGGAATTGATGAAACAAATGAACAAAGAGAATGACTGAGCAAGAAAAAGCCACAAAGATTCTATTCTACCTTTTAGCCTTTACGATTTGCATATTTGCACTAAGCGTATTGGCTTTAGCGTATGTGTATGCCCACCCAACAATAACTTTACAATGAGCTGCAACTGCACCAAGCCTATGACAATGATACAGCTATGCCTTAGAGATAGGGATGAGAACGGAATAGAGAAAGATTAAATAACAACAACAATGACAATTTTAGATTTACCACAGCGCAGCCAGGAATGGTTTGAAGCACGCCTCGGTGTTATCACCGGATCAAGAGCAAAGCAAGTCTTTGCCAAGAACAACCTCCCCTTTATAGATGAGCTGATAGCAGAACGCCTCACTGGTGTTATCCCTCAATCGTTCACCTCAGAAGCTATGAAGCACGGCATCCTCTATGAGCCTGAAGCCATACGAGTGTATGAGGAGACAACAAAGCACTCAGTGGATGAGATAGGCTTCTGCATCCATGACCACCATCCCTTCATTGCCATCTCTCCCGATGGACTAATAAACATTGATGGTGCCTACAAAGGTGCCGTAGAAGTAAAGTGCCCAAATAGCAAGAAGCACATAGAATATATGCGTATTGGCCGCATCCCAGCGGAGTACAAAG